>JADEYI010000173.1_pt1 | contig 120087 bp, 220 predicted proteins | sample 8542331 | NCBI WGS metagenome assembly JADEYI01 (sample SAMN16510988, study PRJNA670497) | mine drainage metagenome | isolation source: biofilm near Copperflume 1 | place: Germany: Marsberg coppermine Kilianstollen | collected 2018-02
CAAGGCCATCTTTGGCTTCAACCAGGGCACCGAGGGCAGGCACCTTCTGTCCGAGGCCGTCAAGGTGTGCTGTTCATGACTCCTCTAGCATGCATGCTTCTAAATCCGCAGAATTGACATTCTGGCTCTCACATGAAGGATTATTTGGCATCTCTTATGACATTCATTTCACTGGCCGCAGGTTGACGCTGCTACCTCCATTGCCCAGGGCGACCTGACATACGACAACGCACGCAAGGCCATCTTTGGCTTCAACCAAGGCACCGAGGGCAGGCACCTTCTGTCTGAGGCCGTGAAGGTAAGCTGTCCTGTCATGACTTCTGCTGCCATGCATGCTTCTGTTGACATCTCTCCCTCACAGCAATTAGAATCAGTGTTTCACTGACATACAGTATTGCCAAGCCACTTCACTGCGGACTGTTTCCAATCTGCATGTGACTGGCTGCAGGTTGACGCCGCCACCTCCATCGCCTCCGGCGACATCTCCTACGACAACGTGCACAAGGCCATCTTCGGCTTCAACCAGGGCACCGAGGGCAGGAGGCTATTGAGCGAAGCCGTGAAGGTGTGACCCTTAGCACCCCCTTTATCAACATTCTGAGTTGTCAAAACTGGCTGGAATTGTGTGCAGCAGTACCAGCCCTGTAGTGGTTGGGACAGTTCTGAATGTCATGTGACTGGTTGCAGGTTGACGCTGCCACCTCCATCGCCTCAGGCGACATCTCATATGACAATGTCCACAAGGCAATCTTCGGGTTCAACCAGGGCACCGAGGGCAGGAGGCTATTGAGCGAGGCCGTGAAGGTGAGCAATTCAGCACTACCTTTGTCATTATTCTGAGATGTCAAAGCTGGCTGAAATTATTGCAGCAGCGTTGGGCTTCCAGCCTTTTCAGCTTAGAAAATAATTGACTGCCATGTGACTGGTTGCAGGTTGATGCTGCTACCTCAATCGCCTCTGGCGATGTGTCATACGACAACGTGCACAAGGCCATCTTCGGCTTCAACCAGGGCCAGACTACCGGCCGCCGTCTCCTCTCTGTAAGTCACAGTCATCCCCCATACTGAGAAGAGTAGACAAAGGCTTGCAATGCTGCACTCACCATCAGTCTCTTCACCAGTGGCATGCCTCTGCTTCCATTACTGTGCTGTGGGGCACACTTTGATGCTGTGGGAGTCAGGTTTTGGCTAGATCCTGCTTTGCCACGTAAATTTAAATACAAGAGCTGCCTGGTGAAGAGACTGATGGCTGTGTGCTTGCTCTGCAGGTGTAAGCAAGTGCACTGCGTTGCTGTCCAAGTGAGTCCCACGGTACGCGGCTGCCCGCCTTGTTGCATGTAGCTACCTAGCCTGTGTGCCTATAAACAGTCTGTGTCTTTCTTCTACTATGCCTGTAGAGCGGTAAGGGAGGGACCACTGACGGCGTGCTGGGCACATCACTGACTGATAGAATATGTTATGTGCCATGCAGGGAACTGACTTGATCCCCGGCATCCTGTCGGGGTCCATCCCATTCCACACGCCAGATGGCCTCTTGACCAAGCTGCTTCCCGGCAGCTTCCCATCATCCATCTTCCAGACAGCACCCACATCCGCGGCCACATTGGGCGCTTCCTCACCGTCACCCTCATTGCAAGCCACTGCAGTTCGGCAAGAGCAGCAACAAGCCATTCAGCCAGCGTCACTTGCCGCGCTGACCCTTCAGTCAGTGGCAGGCAACAGCGGGGGGCCCTCGGTGGAAACGCTGCAGTCTCTGCCAAACATCCCCACCCCACTTGAAACCGTGTCTAGGGCGAACGCCAACGCAGCACAGCTTCAGAGCTATATCAATGCGGCGGCAAAGCAGCACAGCGGAGGATGAGCCCTGTTGTAAAACAGCAGACAGAAGACGTGTGGCCATTGTCCATGCATGTTCTGTACCATGCAAGATTTGATTTCTGCAGAGAAATTTGATGCTGGGCAGTACATGTCAACTAGGAATCATTCTTGGACAGGTACTGGGTTGTCTTCCATAAAAAAAAAGTGAGCAATTTCTCTTGTGAGACTAGGTGACTTTGGCCCTCAATATTTTTTCAGGAACTCTTGCCGGGTTATGCGGATTTGTCAAGAGCTGTTGTGTATTGCTAAAGTGATAAAGGCTGCCTGTGAGGGCATGTGTCGTTATTGTCACATCAGTTGAGGACTTTAATGGTCAGCACCACTATCACATGACAAGCCTGGTGATTTCATTGAGCACTGTTGGACTGTGAGTGGAGTGGAGGGTTGTTAGGGGAACTCAAACTGGTGCCAGCACAGAATTGCATTCATGCTTTTTAGTCCGCAGTACATATTATAGGACACTGCAGCATTGATCGGCGCTGGTGTGCTTGACAGTTTGGACAACTCGGCAACTCGGAACAAAGAATGTCCACTCCTGATATGTAAGAGTATACACTCTTCTGCTCATGGTCTCAGGGGAGAGCCAGTGCATTTGCCTGAAATCAAATGTCGCACAGATGCACACTTATTGCACCTGTACAGATCTGCATACTTATCGGCTTCATGCTGCCATGCCCATTTCAACAAATCAGCAATCCACCTAGACACTGCTATGCTTCCTCTGCAGATTCCTGAGAAAAGATAAGCAACCACTTTTCTGCATCCCATTGAGTTTCTTGGTGACACCTTGCATGCACACACCCACCTTCCGCCTTGGGTGCAAGGGCGGGTAGCCTGCCGAATGAATTCAACGGGTTTGAGTGAGATCCAGGTCTCATCTGGGATCGCTGTCACACACCATTGTGCGTCTTGGATACGAAAATGGTAAAGAATGATGGAGCTGTCGCATTCAATTGCCTGCACTGTTTGGCTGTGCGGTCCCTCATACGTTACCAGTGACACTAACACCAGGCACATGTTCCATCCTTAAGTCGTGTAGGATGGCTCTTCTGAGGAGGCTCATAAGAGGAAGTCTTTTCACGAAAGCAGAAGGGTCCGTCGAAGACGACAATAAGGAGCTTAGCGTCGTAACGACCCAGGAAAGCTTTCATGACATCCTCTACGAGTAAGTAATCCAGGCCAGGGCTTACATCTGTGACTATGACTCCTTTAAAGTTCTTACTTATTCCTGTCCTCGATTTTCGACCTGGGTTTCAACTCAAAGTGGGGTACCTTGTACTTGATTTAGAGCTTGCTTGGAGCCCATCAAGACAGTCTAGCTTAAAGCATCTGTGAACTTCTTCGATCCTGACTCTGTTGATTCAGGTTTAAAATCACATTGCTCTCCCAAGATCATGTTACTGGACTTTTGGGTCAGTACTACTTAGAGGATTTGGCCCCTGACTAGCTCCTGTGCAATCGACAGTGAGAGCCACACAGAGGAGGCGGAGCTGAGCTGGCTGTTCAGAGAATATGAGCAGGCTCAGCATCAGGATCCAAACGTGCGCAAAATTCTCAGAGCCCTTTCTGCTCACATTACTGTGTGTCACCATGCCATGCTTGCTGCTTTTGAAGTCTGCTCAGCAGTGCAAGTCCTTATCATGATCATGTTGCCATGCAGTACTGCAAGGAGGCACTCAGGAAGTTCTTCGTGCGATTCACTGAGGTGTTTGAGCCCTGGCTGCCAGAAGAGACCGTCCAAGAGGGTGAGCTGCCCTTACCATGACCCCCATGACATGTCCATGAACACCGGGGGGGATGTCACTAAGTACAGATGAAAGCGCTAAGAGGGTCCAAGTTGCTCTTTGCTGAGACGAGTGATGCATGCAGGGAATGCCGCCAATCCTGCCATCTCTCCCACGGCCCTGCACAGGACACTGTCATCCCCTACAGAGTCATCCCTGAGGTGATGTCCATACACATACATCCATACTTTATCTGTGCATGACGAAGTAGCCCTAAGCTGCTTTTGAAGCCGCTCAAGGTGCATGCATGTCTCGACAGGCATGGGGGCAGGAGAGCAAGGCTCTCATGCAGTAAGTCCAATGCGTGGCTGTGTGACACAGGTCACACGACGGGCACTATCAGCGGAGTCAGCGCAGCGCAGACCTCAGCCAGGCGCAGCCATGGCAGGGGGAGGGCGGCCGCAGAATCACAGCAGGCTGCAAGGCAGGCCACCCCAGGGCCACTCTGGCTGCTGTGGTGCAGGCGCTGCAACGCATCCCCAATGACTTCGCTCAGGGTGGGCCAACATCTTCCTTGCATGAGCCACTTCTCATCAGCTCTGTCCCCTGTAGATATTCCCTCAGTAGTACTGCTGATGTGGCTATACATCATTACCAAGTTGGAACTCTGCGCTGCTTGAGGCAGCTCACCACTGCCCCTTGCACAGCACAACCTATGACTTGTACCTGGCCACTTAACACTGCGGCCCGCCCGAGGTCCATGCAATGTCTTGGGTCCACTGGCCCGCCTCGGGAGTTCTTTATTACATGGAATTAACAGAATGGGACGGAATGTGTGCAGTGACTGGCTGGGAGAGCGCCGGTTCTGAGGAGCTGGAGGGGACGGTGGGACTGGTGGCCCTGGACGTCCTGCGCATCACCAGCCGCTCGCGCCACAACCGCGCCCTGCTGCTGCATCTGGGCGTCCTCCCTGGCCTGGCACGCCTCATGAAGGTGGGCTGTGCATTCTGGGGGCCTCTTAGCAAGATTATTGCTGTCAGCTCCGCAGGGCGCCTCACTTTCATGCAAAACCGGGTGATCAGGCATGAGCAGGTGCAAAGGGGGATGGGCCCCTTCTGGCACATTCATCTGTGAAAGAGCTTGCTGGCCAGGACACAACTCATGCCACTCTGAGACCCAGGGAGAGATAGGTAGTGATCTCATTGTGATCATCACCAGAGATTAATGGGGTCTGTACGGCGTCTTGTTGACATCTCAATGCTGGGAACAATGCGATGATGAACAATGGCAGTCTGTGCGCATGTGATCAGGTGGCGATCTCGCGCCTGCACGCCCTGGTCGACAAAGACAGCGGCGGTGCAGCGCTCTGGTTCCTGCAGTGCCTGCTGGCACACGTGGTGTCGGCCGTGGACACCTTTGTCACAGGGGAGGTTCGCGCGGTGACGGGTGCCCGGCCGGACTCCATGGAGTTGTACCTGTCGCAGGACACGTGCTTCTGCAGCCGACAGTCCCGGGCCCCGGGTGAGAAGTACTCCACCGCCTGTCTTATCATTGATGGTATCTCTCTCTCAAAAACTGGCCTGGAGCTCTGTGGCGTCTGCGCTGTGGCAGGCGCCCACCCGGCATGGCGCTTGCTGAAGGAGGAAGGATGGGTGTCTGGATGGGCAGATGCCAGTACAAGAATCACCTGCACTGGTTTTGGTATTTGCAGAGCAGAAGGTGGAGGTCGACTGAGTTTACTCTTTCCCGCTGCTGCTAAAGGGAATGTTGAGGAGGCTGAAGCAATGGAGAGGGCGCTGGCACCCTTGTTAGAGGAGGGCATGCTGCAGCAGCTGCTGGACCTGCTCTGCCTGCTGCGGCTGCTGCGCTTGCGCGGCGCAGCCGTCGTCGCTCCTTGGGAAGTCCTGGTGCGCGCAACATGTCACACATTGCATTGCCAATCCCTTTAAACTACCGCGTGCACCTTTGTGAATGCCAGTTGCATTGGATTGTCACCACGAGCTGTTCAATGTGCATGGTGACCAGCGCTTATCTGGTCTTCCTGATTATACGGAGTGGTTTGGTGCAGGTTCTGGACTTGCTCCTCGCGCTAGTGTCGGCCAGCGGCCGCGCACAGGCGATGCTGCTGGGCTCAGATCCCACCAGATGCGGCCTCGTGGTGGGTGCCTCTGCTGTGCCTTTTTGCTTGTAGAATCTGTGTGCTCTCACCTTCATAATTGTTTGATCTGCCAATCTCCCACACATCCCGATCATACCCGGCTGATATGGGTATTGTTCTCATTATTGTTATGATATAATTTCAGTCCGAATGACTAGGTATACCAAGGAACACATTTTTTTATATGTGCGTCTGACCTGGGCTATTGATTGCTGGGCAGATATTGTTGGAGGCGCTCGGCTGGCCGCGAGCAGCACCGGGCAGGCAGCCTGGCGCGGGGAGCGCGGCAGGATTTGTTCTGAAGGGCGGTGGCCAGCGGTCAGCTAAGGACGAGCTGAGGGTCCAGCTGATGACCCTGCAAGTGGTGCGCTCCCTTAAGCCCTTTCATCTTGTGTATCTTTACCTAGATGTAAAGTGCGCTGACTGTTGTCTTGCCGCATGCAACCATCTTTAGGGGCTGTTTGTGGCAGTGTCACATGGGTTTTGCAATTTGACCCGTGGGCACTCTTGAGCAGGATATCTTTTGCACAATATCCCAGCAATGATGCACGGATTTCTGCTGCAAGCAGGTGGCAGCGGCGATCCAGGGCAGCAAGGAGAACCTGCAGGCGGTTCAGGATGCGGGCGGTTTTGAGCGCATCACGCAGCTGCTGCAATGGTCCGCGCTGACCTTCCCAAAGGCCCCTGCAGCGGACCCCTTGGCGGCATCGCCAGAGCAGCAACAGCAGGGGAGCCTGGCTTCGCAGCCCACGTCGCCGCGCGTGCCCCGCTCGCCGTTCCCGGCCTCTCCCCGAGCGCTGGCCGAAGACTCCCAGCCCGGCCCCTCGCCGAGAGGCCTCGGCGAGAGCGCAGCCCCTTCCACACCCGCCAGACACTTCTCAGGTAGGCTGTCTGGGAGAAGCCTTTCATCCTTGCTGACACAATTTGATTTGCAAGCTGTGTCTTCTTCCACTTTTATGTGGCTGTTGTGATGCGCCAGTAACCATTAAGACACAGCCGGAGGGTGTTGACTTCAGAGGCCGTTGCTAGGTAAAGGTATTGTGCGGCATGCCATGCAAGAAGCAGGAGGGTTGATGTGGCATTTGGGGCGTGCAGAGCCGGAGCGGTGCAGCTCTTGGACGGGCAGGCCGCAATTCGTGGATTTCAGGGGCGGCACATCACTGACGCCGCCGGTGCCGCCGTGGGCGTCGGCCGGCGGAGGGGGGCCGCCGGAGCTGGGCCGCGGCATCGAGCGGCGGCTGTCGGCAGGCGGCGAGCGCGCGGCAGCTGCCGCGAAGCTGGAGCGCCGCAGCCTTTCTGCCCGGCTTGAGCGGCGGCTGTCCGTGGGGCACCTGTACGCCAGCAGAAGCTCCGCTGACCGCAGCAGTGCCTCCTTGTCGCAGCAGGGAGGCCCCTCTGGTGTGCCGCACCACTGAATAGTCCATTCATCTCCACCCGTCATTTTTCTTTTGCTCACGCCACATCCGGCTGCCCACGTATGTGATTCTAGGTCGTAGTTCGTTGCACCTCCTGCGTGCATATATTATAATCAGATGCTTGGCACGAAGAAGATCACATTATGTATGAGAAGTAATTGATGTGTGTGCCAGGGTTGGTGCACTGGTCCTCCAGCGACTGGCAGAGCAAGCTGCGGCGGACGCTGCGCAGCACTCTAGAGGGACAACCTGAGGCGGCAGTGGAAGCGCGGCCGCTGGGGCCCCTGTCTCAAGCGGGCATGCCCGCTCTGCCCAGCATGCCACTGGGGCAGGTTTTCGCTGTCCTGGAGGCCCTCCTTGACTTGGCTGAGAGGCGGCGCTTGCACAGTGACCCCTCGTCGACACCGCAGAGTCACCGAGACAGGTGAGACATGCCTCTGAAATTGTTGTACAGTATACGGCATGGCACAATGTAATGGCATGCTGGTGTGCTGCCAGTTTGTCCTCGAGTGATGGCCCCAACAGAATCTTAGATCCTGGAAACTATGGCATGTGGGCAAACTGTTTCCAGCGCGTTTCTGGATAAGTTTCCGCCCTTCTCATGCAAAATACAATGTGCGTCCAGTGAAACATGTGGAATGCTGCAGGCTGCTGCGCAGTGTGGTTAGTGCTGTTTTGGGCGCATTCAAACCGATCGTGCAAGGCTGCCCGCGGTTGCGGGAGGCCGAAGCAGAGCTGCATGCGGCAGCTCTGCGCAAGCTTCATTCTTCCCATTCAGCATTGCAGGTCTGTAATTCCCCCTTTCCACCACCCTGACAGTGCTACTGTTCACTGCTGTGCAGAAGGCACTCTTCGAAGTCTCCTTGGAAGACCAGTTGTTGACATGTGCTGGATGCGGACATGCAGATGCATTCTTTGAGGTTTCTGGAGCGCGTGGTTGCTGTGGACGGGGCTTCCTTGGCGTCCCTTCGATCCATGGGCTTCTGGGAGCTCACCTATGGCTCCGCCTTCTTCTTCTTTGGCCAGGCCACCAGATCGCAGGTATCCTCACACCCCACATGTCATATTATCCTTCACATCGCTCTTTCCTGCGTATAACTTAATCCGGGAGAAAGCCCAGAAGGTCTGGCATAACCGGAGCTCGACGGCTGTCTTTGCAGGGAACAAGCGCAGCCTCTGCAGGCGATGTGAGGGATAAGATATCTGCCGCCTGTCAGACTGCCATGCCTACAGGCAAGCAGGCCGCCACCAACAGCACCTGCAGTAGCAACGGCCATTCTAGCAGCTCAGGGGAATCAGACAATCAGCGCTCAGCAGTGGCCGACTTTTCAGGAGTCCAGGTTGTCTTGGTGCCAGACGAGGCATTCAGGCGGGTCACAGTCACGTTCCTGCGGCGCAACAGCGCAGCAGAGGGTGATCTCACCGCGGGCAGGGCGCGGCAGCCGCTCACAGCGGTGCTACAGCAGGAGGAGGCGGAGAGGAAGTTCAGCAGCCCAGACAGGCCCCAGGAAGATTCTCTGGCTGTGGGGAGGCCTGAGGGGCCTCAGGTGCCAGTCAGTCCCTGGCTGGCGCAGCAGGAAGGAGAGGACGTGCTGAGAAATCTGCGAGAAAGTGTGGTGGCTCTCACTGAGCGCGCCGCCTGCCTGGAAGGGCCCGATGGCGCTGCTGACAACCAGCCGGAAGTGCGCAAGGTAAAGTGCCAGTCCCTCATATATTTTCTGGTCTGGTCTGAGGCCCATGTGCACCACGAGCTTGAGTATGTGTTCTCCAGAAGACTTATCAAACTACCTGCCTTGAGCACATGCATGCTGAGAACTTTGAGTCCATGATTGCTGAGTAAAGGGTGCCTCTTCATGGCTCAGTGCATGTAGAGCACACCAGACATGCGCAGATACTCTTACATGCATCAATGCATCGCTTGTGGAACATGATATGACAGAGCATAAGCAGACAGGAACTCCAGTACAAGAACACTTAGCAGTGACGAGGGTGCATGCTCTGACGCCCACTCCAGGTTCTTGATGGCTGCAAAGTGATTTGGCAGCTGCCCAATACCCGGAAATCAAAGGTTACCCCAATCCCTGAGACGGGAGGCCCTGTGATGGGCGCAGCTGAGCTGGCTTGCCGAGTCCTGATGTGGCGCCTCGCATGCATTCTTCTTCTGACTCTATCATATTGGGTCGCTGATTGAATCCACTGCCTTGCAATGGGCGCAGCTGCTGGAGCTGTTGCAAGAGCACGCGGAGCAGGCCGAGGTTGTGCTGCTGGCGGCGCCTGCGCTGGCGCGCGTGCTGATGGGCGCGCAGCAGGCCACCATGGCTGCCCTCCATCACTGTGACGGCCTCTCCCTCCTCGCCGCCATTGTCACCCGCCAGGCCCACGCCGACTCCGCCGCCCGGGTGCGCCTTGCCCGCGCCTCGGCCGCTCTGACACCTCATGCTGATCATGGCATGTTGATCATTACATGCTATCATTGCATGCTGATCATTGCATGCTAATCAATGCATGCCACCTTCGTGTCTGAAAGACTGACGATTGGGATTGAAGTTGAGGTTTTTCCAGCAACAGCCAATTGCTCTTCGTCTTCGTGCTTTGAGGTTGATATCAGATGCTGATGTGCTCTCTCCTGCCTAGCGTTTTGCAGTCTTTGGAACCACCCTTGAGTGAAATTTGGAAGCTTGAAAGCCTCTTGGTTGCTGAAGTGGCCAGACAAGACAGCGCCTGGCTGATAAATGCTGGCGCCTACGTGCAGGGGGCACTCTCTGGCGGGGAGGCAGAAGCCCAGGGCAGTAATGAGGCCATTATGAAGTGGCAGGCGAGGTGCGCGGTGCTGAGTGCGCTGGCCACGTACCTGCACGCATCGCCGTCCGTGCAGCGGGCTGCTGTGCGGAAGTGGGAGCCGGTGGCCGCCCTCTTTGGCCTGCTCTGGGACGACAGCACCCGCAAAATTGCGCTCAGCATGGTACGTCAAGCCCATGAAATCTCTTTAATTCTGCTTATCTACATGCCAGGACCGCTCATGTGTTACTATGCACGCCAGTCATTTCTCCAACTCTTGTGATTGCATAGGCATAGCATGCCCATACTGAACCCGGATAGGCTCCAAAGAGGACCTTTAAAAATGCTACTTGTGTAGAATTCTTAACTCCAGGGCTCTTCTGGGACCCTTGGAATACAGATCTCTTCACAAGTAGCCTGTGCCTGAGAGACCATGGCTTGTCAGGATTTCCTTCAGAATCTTGCACTTGGTTCAAGATGCCAACTTTATTGTCGGTGCAGGTGGTGGGCCTGATGCGGCTGGCGCCGGCGGACCAGGATGATCGGTTGGCCAAGGCGGCGCTGTTCACCAAGTACGCAGAGCTGCTGCCGGCTGCACTGACGACCGACGGCGCCAACGCGCAACAGCTGGTGTCCGACCTTCTGCTGGGCATCCGCGAGGTCATTGCCGGCAATAAGCTCGCGCACCAAAACCTCTTCAGGTGCTTTTCAGATAATTATTGTCTGCCAGAAGCCAATGGAATGAATGGCAGTGAGGGCATGGACCTGCATGCACATTGCCCATTATATTCTGGTATCGATAGCACCACATGGCCTGTTAGCGCCTTTTCACTGGCGGCCTGCCAGTGTGCGGGGTGGTTAGCAAACCCTTTTATTGTGCAAGTCGGTGAGAATACTGCGATTGTCTGGGCAGCAGTCTACCAGTGCCTTGATACGCTTGCAGAAGACAGGTCACCTGGGTACTTGGCAGCAGATGACTTCTTTCTGAAAGCCTGTGATGGTACTGATAGAGTTCCTCTCAGTCCTGGATTAGGCGTGTCTATAGCATATGGAGAACGCAAGACCTTGCGCCTGTAGATGACACGGATGCAATGTGGGTGCGGCAGGCAATCGGAGTGCTTCGTGCAAGCGGTGAACCTGCTAAACTTTGACTATGAGGGCGGCCACGGTGCGCAGCTGTGTGAGGAGGTGCTTGCAACCCTCACTGCCTTGCTAACAGGCAATGAGGCATCCAGGCGGCGACTGGTCAGCGATGTGGGCTACGACCAGATTCTGACAGCCGTCATGCGCCAGGTGTGCCCCATGAATTCACAATCTTCTGCCTTCTCAGGGACTCCTGATGCAGCTTCTCGATGTCCTCTGCTGGACCCTGAGGGCACCAACTGGACATTAGATGGGGCAACCTACTGCATTTAAGTCATGGCAGGGATGCAGAGGAATGCCTGCTTTGATCTCTGTGTGCATGACAGCACGTGAGTCAGTGATTGTGGCTTTGCAGACTCCTCCGGAGGGGCCACAGCACAGCCTTCTACTGTCCATTCTTGGGCTCATTCTTGAGGTGAACTCCCAAGTCTTCTTAGATTTTTTTCTTTCATATGTGCCAGCCCCACTAAGAGAGTTATCTTCTGGCAAACAGTCCTGTTGGCTATTGAAAGCTGTGCCTGAACATATCTCAAGGGTGGTCTCATCTCCGTTGTCACTATGGTTTATTCGTGCAGGCGGACTATGATTCCACGACTGTCGAGCAGACCATAAAGAATGCAGAGGCTGTGCCGCTCTTCTTTCACTTCCTGCGGATGTCAGAAGTGGTCGTGCAGACTTGGGGACTGGACGCATTCTGGCGCCTGACCTCTGGCAGCATGCCAAACCTGTCCGCATGCGAAAGGTGAGCTGCCTGATTTTGGGAGTCTGCAGTCCAGTCAACACATCCTTTGAGCACGTTTCAGTGCAGCAACAGGCCGAGTCGCTGCAATGCACTTTACTTCTATCATTACACTGTCTCAATTGCTGCTCTTCTGAATCGCACGCTGAGAGGAAAGGCCTCATGAGCTCTATGACATAAGCAACGATGGTAATTATCGGAAATCTAAATTTTGTGTTCAATTGTGCGCTTCTTGCAGGTGCGGACTGAACGCTATCCTCATAGAGTGGTTTGCGGCGGCGCGCGGACAGCCGGATCTGCAGCAGCCCATAGCTGCTCTGCTGCAAGTCACCGGCGCCTACAGCATCTCAGGTCAGGCCTCGTTTCATCAAAGCTGTATAGATTGCCAGCTGCAATGGTCGGCAGTAAGTGCTAGTCTATCATGCCAGGCTCAGCATGCACTCTCTGCTTCTTGTTATTCCTCTGGACCCCACGAGCCATTTGACCTGCTCTCTGTAAAGGTCCATGACTCAACACCAGAATGCAAGCACATGCCAGGCTCAGGCACAGGGATACTCAGACGCTTGAGTAGTAAGAGTCACGACATGAGAAGCAACTACCTTCACCGGAGCAAGATTACTTACTGGGCAATCTAAAAGAGGCATACATGCAATTGTCGTTGTGGCTTTATGTTCACTGCATTTCTGTCTGAATTGGCTGCATGCTGACAGGGCGCGACCTCCGGGCGATCTTTGCGCTGCTGCGTAAGGACGGCAGCGGCCGCGTGCCCGCGCACGCCGTCGTACTGCTGCGCTCCCTGGCGGTCATGGCGCACCACCAGGGCCCCACCACCTTCTTCGATTTCGCCAATGAGGGCGCCGGCATCGTTCGCAACACGCCCCTCCGCTTTCCCGGTGCGCCATACAGCCCCTTGCCACTTCACTAGAATGACCATTTGTCCTCAGTAATGAAGTGGGGTGGCTGTTTTAATTTTGACAAGGCACTCTGTTACAGGGCAAGGCACAAGACAAGCGGGCTCATACATTCGGCATGGGCGCTTGCTATTATGGCTGTGTCATGGAGGGCACGTGTGAGTGGGAATTGATGGCGTGCAGGCAGCAAGGGGTACTCCTTTGCCACATGGCTGCGGCTGGAGGATGTGGACGGACAGCCCGGGACGGCTGGGCGCGCACTGTTCACTCTGCTGCACAAGACAGCCGAGGCCACCAGAGGGGTCACTGCTGCCTTCAAAGGTGTGTCTTCGGTCTCAAACGTGACCGACAAGCAGTGCAATGGCAGGAATTACTGTGCCTCCCTCTTATCCTGACCCTGTTCATCTGTATGTGACATCGTCTCTTGTTCCTGACAAATCCTGTTTGCACCAATAAAGAAGTCCTGAAGGGCATTTGCGTTGCGCGCGCAGGCAGCATGATTGCTGTGCGCTCTCTTGGTGCTGGCAAGATGAGCGAGGCTCAGCTTGAATTCAGGTTCGAGGCCAAGAGGTGGTATCATGTGGTGCTCACTCACAGCACAGGCAGCGCCCTGGCACCTGCCTGGGTCAGGCTCTTTGTCAACGGCACACTGGAGGCTTCCGAGCGATTCAAATACCCCAAGGTATAGCACCCCTGTTTCTGAAAGCATCATTAGTCACAACTTTCTGGACATCCTGGACAGAAGGACCCTGATCATGCATCTCGGAAATGCATGATCCGAGATGCATTTTGTTCAAGGATATGAAAGCATACATATCGATAAGTGTTTGCGTGCATTCCACAGGTGCAAGAGCCTCTCAATTCCTGCAGCATTGCTGCTCGGCTGTCTGGAAGCGAGAATGGACTGGGCGTCCCTCTGAATGCCTTCCATGGGCAGATGGGCTGCATCTACCTCTTTGAAGACATCCTGTCCCCTGGTATGCACTCTCTGCGCTCTCTGCGTGAACCTCATGCACAGACATTACACCTGCATCTCATAGCACATCTATGCTGTGAGCACTGCTGCCTGCGGCTGGAAGACTTTGGAGGTGCAGTCACAAGCAAAGTATTGTACATGAGGAGCATGGATTCACTGCCATTTACAGTGATTTTTTATGGCTTACCTTTGCTGCTGCTGGAATTCCTCGCTGGATCATGTTTGCAGCGCAAGTTGTTTATCGGTGCAGTTTCTATTGGTCATGCTGTGTGTGCCTTGAAATACTGCTGCTCAATTATTTCCTCCTTGGCTGCAGCGCAAGTCGGCGCGCTGCATGCGTTGGGCCCAGATTACCAGTCCACGTTCTCGCCACTGGAGTCGGACGCAGTACTGGAGCAGATGCCGGCTGCAGCAGCGCTAGTGGTCGACGGCAAAGAAGCCCTCGGGCCGCGTCTCATGATCAGCTACAATGCCCAGGTCTGTGGCTCATTGCCACGTCACAGAAGTACCCTTTTATCCCATGCCACAATAAAATCCCTGAAGACGTTCCTCACCGTCCTGGCCGTGCAAAAAGTTTCCCAAAGTGCATACAAATACATGATGGCATAATTTCCCCTCGCTGGCCATTGTTGGGGGCCAGAGGCCTGCCCGCATCATCCTTATGAGCCAAGTGCCTGACATTTCCTTCGTCTCTTTCTTCTGTCATTTCAAGGGTTGATGATTGCATGATGTGAGCCGACCTTCGATCCGCATTGCGTAACCATGGGCCTATGTGTCCATATCCTGGCCTTGCAGCAAATCCCTCTCAGTGGTCTGCATACACAGTAAGCCACGCACGGGTAGCCCTTCCCGCTCGCCTGCCTCTGAGCCTCTGAGAGGGCTTGTGGGGCCAACTCTCTGCAATCCTCTCGGAACCAAATTTGGCGCTGATAACAACGCATGATGTCAGCTGACATCAGCATCAACGGCATGCCTGACAGGCGGCGGCCGGGCGCATGCTGTACAACACAGCCGACATGGAGCGCGGTGGGGCTGGTGATGGCGACACGGTGGCCATTCTGGAGGGAACGCAGCTTTGCTGCACGCGCCAGCTGCGAGATCTGCTGCACTGCCTCGGCGGCGTCTCCGTCCTGCTGCCCCTCTTTGCGCAGCTCGGTGGGTCCTTGCATGCTGCAAAAGATACGGAAGCAATAAAGAAAGAATGAATGTCCCGTAGGAGACCCTTACGTGCGTACGTGCAGAGCCAGAAATGGCTGAGCAGGGGACATCACCCTAAAGAGCTGTATTATCCTGCGCTTTTGGGGAGCCGTCTTGTGTCTGATCTGCATTAGTCATTGACTTACTTTTGCCGCTTTCCTTACTTCAGAATACTGTGTTTAATAATTGGATATCTCCGTGGGTGAACATATAGTGGATGGTGTTCAAGTAGTCAAGAGGTCTCACGCTTATAATCGATCTCTTTCAACAAAGGAGATAACATGACGCTGTCTGTTATGCCGAGAATGCACAGTTTGGCGTGACTGTTGAAGCTGTGTCTGGCAGATGCCCCCAGCAGCGAAGATGGGCAGGAGGCCTCAAGGGCGGTGGATGTGGTCCGCCTGCTGGGTGCAGTCCTGGCAGACAGCCCACACAACCGCCAGAGCATGGTCCAGATCTCCGGTGGGCATCACACTTTTCTCCTGGGCATATCAGTGACACTTCTGACATCTTGTTCCATTTCAAAGGAATCTTAGCCGAGCTGAGGAAACATTGCAACCTTGCATACCAGAGGCCAATGCCTTGCTTCTTGCGAAATGTATCCAAGTAGCTGCCACGGATTTCGGTCATCTACCAACTTCCGTACTGGGCAGCTTCGATTTCTGAGTTCACTCTGAGGCCCATGCAAGTGAGATCACACCTTCTGCTCATGCCAGTAATGAGGATGGGCCTTGGCATGCAGGTGTGGCTCTGGTGGCGCACCTGCTGCAGCAGCGAAGCCTCAAACACCTGACGCTGGACCTGCTGCACGCGCTGGAGGCTCTGCTGAGAGCGGTGGCGCCGGCCGAGGCGCTGCACACCGCCGTGCTGCAGCGGCTGCTGCTCAACCTGCGCCTGTGGGCCGCCGCGCCGCTGCCCATCCAGCGCAGCTTCCAGGCCCTGCTCCTCAAGCTCGCCAAGGTACTGCAGTGCGCTTGTGTCTCGCTGTGCTTTCCTTCTGACTGGAGAGTCTTTTTCTGAGTATGCTGGTCTGGGTGAGTTGCTCTGGTTCAGAGTGGATCGGTCTGGATCGGATCCACGTTAGTCTAGCTTGATCTCTGGACGTGTCAAAGCAGCACACATGTCTTCTTCTGCTCTCTTAATGATGGAGTCGCTCTTACTTTGGAGTGGATTGGTGTGCTTTGGTATAGATGTAATATAGCTTGGATTGGCCTGTAGAGGGATCCTGTGTCTGTGGTCCATCGACATTCTGACTGCAAAGTCTGGCAAACCGGGCTTCTCGGCCATGGAGAGCATGTCCCAATGCATGACACACACAAAATGAACCCATATTTATTGAAAATTCACATCTTAAACCGTAAAACTTCAGGGCTTACAGCAGATGTGTCATGCAGGGGGAGCCAGCCGGTGTCTCGGCGCTGCTGGGGGTGCCGCGGCTGCTGGACGCGATGCGCGCGCATTACGGGGGCGTTGCCTCCGCCGACGCGGCGCGGCCGCCTGTGGCCGGCGGCGGCCTGCTGCCGGCGGAGCTTCGCGCGCTTCGGCAGGGGCTGCTCAACGTGGCGCTCAGTTTGCTTCACCTCTCCGCTGTCCCCTCCCACAAGGCGCCGCGCATTGCCCCCGACGACATCCAGGCACGCTGCTTTTCCCCACAGCCTGCTTGAGTCATCGTTTTGATTTCTTGCTGTGAGCTTAACTTGATAAACTTTGCCATAATTAATGCACATAGCTCTTGGAAAAGGTGCACATGTGCCAGAACATATAACAACTGGATACCAGCAAGGAGACACGAACAATGAGTCAGGCAGGTAAAGCAAAAGTACTATGGTTTGTTGCTGCAAACACTTGATGTTGGTCTCGAGCGACAGAAAATATCTTGCCTGAATGCTGGTGTATTTCGGATTCCTTGCAGGCGCTGATAGCCTTCATAGGGGACTGCGCAGACGTGGCCACACTGGAGGACGTCCTGATCGCAATACTGGACTTGTTGCGCCACACGCCGCCCGGCCGCATCCCTCTGCTGGCCGGCAGCGGCGGCGCGCAGCTCTTCCTGTCTCTGCTGTCGCGCGAGCAGCCAGCGCTGCGCATCCTGGGCCTCCACCTGCTCGCCTTCTTCGTGCCCTACATGCACGCCAAAGGTGCCCCACCTCCCTTCCACTGTTGATGCCATGCAGTGAGAAAATGCTCGGGTGCTTCTAAATGTTCAATACCCAATCCCACATATAAATTGTACTGGGCCATTACACACGCCCATGTTTGTTTCTCAGACATGGCACCCAACGAGCATTATGCATTCCAGGGAGCCAAGACACCACTTGTGTGGGGCAAATCCTGAACCTCATATCCCTCTTTGTCCTCCACAGACTCACAACATCTGAGAAGGTTCCCTCCACATTGTCACCAATGCTTTCACATCATGGCGTTGCGGCTGCATTGTTAGCTGATGTGGCCCTTCCCATTCTGCTGGCGCAGGCGCGGAGAGCGAGGAGGCGCTAGCGGGCTTCTGGGCGGCAGTGGCGGACGCGCTGCTGATGTTCCCTCTCACGCCAACCGTGCGCGAGTCGCTGCTACAGCTGCTGTGCGCCACCGCGGGCGGCCAGGCCGGCGGCGGCATCGGCATCGGCATGCGCGGCAGCCGCTCGGGGCACGTCGTGTGGCCGGACGCGCGCACCCCGATCACGGCCGCGCCCGTCGTGGGCATCCTGCTGCAGCTGCTGCTGGGCTGCGACGACGCCGGGCAGCGCTCCGCCACGCTCGAGGCCCTCCACAAGCTCATCGGTGGGTAAAACCGTCCTTCTGCTCAAGATCCTGGTTGTCTTGCAGCAAAACGCAGGACGGATTGTTCCCTACCTGCACCCACGGTTGTGCGGTCCCTTGCCCTCAACAGACAAAGAGAGCGTCTCTGCATGTGCGGTGAAGCATGCTTTCAATTAGGGCCACCGTACCTGGGCGCTGGATCATCAAAGATTGTGCCCTGGCCCAGTGGCGGCAGCGCTGTTCCTCCCTTGCTGACTCCCAATTCCTGCAATGTGGAAGAACAGGCGCTGCAGTGAGTGTTGTGGTGTGTTTTGTTTTGGAAATGTCTTATTGAGCGATCTGATGAGGTGTGTGCTGTGGCGCAGTGGAGGGGTCGAGGAAGAACCGTGCGGCGGTGGTGGCGCAGGAGGGCTGGGAGCAGTGGCTGCTGGAGCTGCTGCTGGACGGATCCCCCTGCATCCCATGCGGCGCAACCCAGGTCAATGCGCTGGCCCCAAGAAAACCAAGTCACTGGGCACTCCCACCTTTCATGCGCAGCTTTGTAAAGGCCTTGCATGTTAGAAGCTGCCATCCAGGACGCACTACCAGTTCCCCTTCAACGTTCAATTCAATCCAATTGAAGAGGAAATGGTATGTCGTCCTGGATTGCAGCTTTCTTGACTTTTCTTCGATGGAAAAGTCACTTCTTTCCTATGTTCGCGTTGAGGGCCACCACCGACTGTTTGTGGATATAGAGACTGCTTGCTTGAGGGGCGGAATGTCGGCCAGGCTCAATGCAGAGGATTCCTTCGACAATGATCAGGGAGATGACTGGGTGAGGGCTTGCAGGGGTCACCAGAGCGGCTTGCGCCGGGCAGTGCGGAGGACGAGGCGCATGCTCCCTGGGTGTGGGTGGGCGCGGAGGCGGTAATCATCCGCAGCATTCTGCGCGCGCTGCACGGCCACTGCATCACCGAGCTGCCGCGCGGCTGGACTGCCCTGGAGCGCACTGCCTGCCACCTCAGGCACAGCCCAATCCCTGCCTGTAATCCCAAACAGTTGTGCTACCATGCTTGTATTGCTTATGAAACAGTGCCCTGGTCACACTCAATTATTCTGTTATGCAATAAGCAGGGATGGCAGGGCTCAATTGTAGATCTCTGGCCTTTAGTAGTCAGATGACCTCTAGCTGGTGTTGGTTTTTTCAATAGCATGCATGGCAGGTGTGTGCAAAAGGCAGTATTTGACTCGGGCAGGTTGGGAGTTGCCGGTGGCAGTTAACATATTATACAAGTATATTCTTGATCATATCGCCCTATGTTCGTGCCCATTTGAGTAGCTAAGCAACAAGCAGGGATGTCTGGGCTCAATTCCTGTCAATCAGGGTACTGAAAGATGAACTGCAAATGGATTGACCCGGGAATTGTCATGCCCAGGGCGTATGCTGACAGAGGGGTGGTTGACGGCTGGGGCCTGATGCACTCCCTGCTGGCGGATGTGGTGGATGACATTGTGGGCGCAGCCAGCAGCGAGGCCAACAGCGCAGCCGCGGCAGAGCGCGACGCGTGGACGCTCATCGCCTCGCTGTCCACCGAGCTGGCCCGTGACAACTGCATGGGTGAGCCCCTCGCTTGAGATCTTGACCAGCTTTGGGAGCTAGAATTGTGAGGCCTTACTTGCTGTAACGATGGGATGGAGCAGTCCTCTTCTGTGCAGGGATACTGCAGAAGGCCCCTTCATCATTCAGCCACATTTAAATGTTTCCTATTGTTTGGGATGACAAGCAGTGTAGCCAATACGGGACCATGCATGTGCAGGTGTGCTGGATCTGATAGACGAGCTGACATCTGGGACGCTGATCATGCCACGAGGACTGCCTCTGAACCCCACTCCAGAGGCGGTGGCCTGGGCGGAGGGCGGTGTCGAGCTGGTGCCTGTCGAAGCCTGGCCTATCCTGGGCGTTCCTGGAGCCAGCGCAGAAACATCCCTGGTAATATTCTGAGCCAGGCCTGACTTTAACGCATCCCTGCTATGCATGCTGCAATGCCCTCGAAGGACTGCCCCGTACTAAGTACGGCCCATTTTCCATCCACCCCCATGTAGAGGTCATCTGGTTACTAGTGACCAGAGGAATGCAATATACTGACCCTTAAAGCCAGCACCCCTTAATTCCCTGAAAATTCCAGGAAGTCCCCTGAGGCATGGGAATAGTTCATTTCCCGTTCCTTACATGGCAGTGAGGTATGCAGGCATCAAACAGGGATCACATTTGATATGCTGTGCAATGTGATGCTTGCAGTGGGCTCAGGCAAGGCAAGTTAGTGGCTGACAATCAAACTGAAAAACAACAATTATCGTGCAGCCACTGGATGCATACATGACGGCGGAGGCGTGGCGGCTGCACAGCGGAGCATGGCAGCTCATCTATGTGCTGCAGAAGACGGGCGACGGCTTCGGCGGCGGCAGCGGCGGCGGCCTGTCTTGGGACAATCGCGCCCAGTCGGCCGGCTCCGGCCGCGCACGCAGAGTCAGCGACTCCGGCAACGACTCAGCGGTCAGCTCACCCAGAGGCAACCTGGGCTCCTCGCACTCCATGGCTGAACAAGGTATTCCCTCCTGGAGACTCCCCTGGCTCCCAGTTTCTTGTTAGTTGATGGAGCAACCTCCCTGGACATCCCTACTTCATTCAAAAGTACCAATCATGCCAACCCCGGTATTGCCTAGCATCTTTTCTGCTGAGCATCAATCTGTGCATCTCCAATTGTTGCACCAGTAAATATCCTCGCAATGTGGTCGTCCAATGCGCGTCTGTGCTAATGCTCCAGGCAATGGGAAGGTTGTGTCGGAGGAGGTTGTGCGGTCTGGGGTGGCAGATCGGGTGGTGCGGCTGACGGTGCGCATGGTGCTGACCGCGCTGCGCTGTGCTGCGCCGTCTGTCGCATCTGACTGCGTCGCCAGCGGGTGCCGCCTGCTGCCCACCATTCTGACCTCTTCGACCACTGCCAGGTGCGCCTCCCTTTGGTACAAACAGTTGCCCATTCTGGCACAATGCCGTGCGAGCTTTGCCAACGTTTGACAATCGGGATGCTGTCGTTACAACTAATTAAAAAAAATCCGCGAAGAATACACCAGCACTCCGCTTGACAAGCCCGGCGATGCATGCACGGCACCATGTGTGCTGGGGGGGATTCAAGACTCTTGAGTTCCTTCAAGTCCAGGACAAATATCTCTCTGCTCGAGTGAGAAGCAGCTACATTGAATCAGAGCGCCGTATAGAAAGGCACAGGGATGTGAGGGCAGCCAATCTACTCAGGCGGCAATTAACCTCCAAGCATCAATACGTCTGGATCATACACAGCAATGTTGCATTTATCACACAGCGATTTCAGAGGGCTTGGGCTGCGCAGAAGCCGGGTGCACCTGCTGCTGGCGTGCATGGTGAAGCTGAACGCGCGGCTGCGCACCGGCAAGACCGGCCCGCTCGGCCACGCGCGCCAGCTGGCGCTTGCGCGTGCGGCCCACGACGTGAACGAGGTCGCGCGCAACGCGCTGCCCTCCGACGCCGCCTCCTTCCCCACGCTGCCCGGCGTCCACGACGGCCACTTCTGGGTGCGCTGTCCAGCCTCTAGGCAAACCTCCTTTTGCAGGATGTCTCCTTGGTGTAAAGGAGGCACTGCCCTTCATTTGGCTTTGGTGTTCATGATCACGCCTTGGTTGGGCTCTTGATGGACTGGCCTGGACTGGAAGTCCCATGAGTGCAACTTGGGACCTGGTCATTTGCGTTCATGACTACATAAGGGTGGTGCTTCCCCTCCTTGAGTACATGCGGTTGCTCCTGAGCAAGAGAGGGAAGACACCTAGAAGAGGGAGACTGACTGTAGCTCTTTACACGGCATCGTGCAGGAGAAGGTGAGGCAGGGGATAAACTGGACGGGCGCGTCCGCGGCCGCGCGGAACGAGGTATTGTTTCTGGGCCACATGGCTACGGCGCACAGCTTGGCGATGCAGCTGCTGGACCGCGAGGGCGAGGCACGCCTCCTCACGGAGCGCACCCGCCGCACCGGCTTCCTCACAAACGCCCGCGAGGCTCTTGGTGCGCTGCTACTTAGCGTTCTTACTTGTCCTCATTGCCTCAGACCCAGACGCTTTCGCTTGCTCATGTCCCTGCATCCTGACGTGGGTAAGCAAACAACAATGTCACAATCTTACTAGCATGGGCCAAGGGAGCGCGCATCAGTGACGATGCTGCCAAGGAGCAGTATATCCAAAGCAAGAGATGATGTGGGTGGGAATGCTGGTGTGTGGGGACTACACCTTAACGGCCTTCCAAGCAAGTCCCCAAGCAAATCTCCTTTCACGGCAGCCGTTCTGTAATGCATCACAAGGAACAGCCCTGACAGTTGATGCTTTTCTGGCGCCAGGCGCGATATGCGCTGCGGAGAAGTCGCGGCGGGCGGCGGCGCGGGTGGCGTACGAGGAGGAGAGCCAGGCGCTGAGTCGCAGGTGGCGCGACCTGCAGCGTTCCCTCTCGGGCGAGCGCGGCCTCTGGATGGACCCCGACTGCGCCGAGCCCCCCCACTGGAAGCTCGACAAGTTTGAAGACCCCTCCCGGCGGTGGGCACCATAACACTTTGCTCCTTGTCGGCTCAGCAGCAGGAATTGGCGCCTTACTGTGCTGTGCATATGCGGGTATGGGGTCTACATGTCCAATTTTTTGCGCGCATGGCAGAAAAGCGGCTTGAAGTCTTGATGCGTGCGTGCAGGCGCATGAAGCTGAAGCGCAACTACAAGTTCCAGATGTACACCAACCCACTCAAGGGCCTGCCGACGCAGCCGACCCCGGGGAGCGAAGCCGCGCTCAATCCCCATCTGGCCCTGCCAAGTGCGCAGGACCTCACATTCAGCATTGATTTGAATCCACCATGTGAGAATGTGGTTGTTATCGTTATTCTTGGGAGTTTATCATGAAATAAAAATGAAGGCACCAAGCCACACGGCTGAAGATGCGTCTTTCATTTATTGGAAAAAGCAGACAGTCTGTCTTTTATGCTCTTGTCTACAATGTTGCAGGTGTGAAGATGAAGGGGCCCGCTGACGATTTCGAGGACTTTGACGAGATGGGGAGCCCGCAGAGCTCGCTGCAGATGCCCTCGTCGTCCTCCCTGGAGAGCCAGCAGCGGGAGGAGACCGAGGGCGCGTCTGCAGAGGCGATGGCCGAAGATGAGCGGGACGCCGAGAACGCAGTGAACCTGAAAGAGGAGGCACAGGTCCGGCTTGGACCACACAGCTGCCCCTTGTTTACTTTGGTGCAGGAATTTATTCTCAAATCTGTTCCTTACAGCAAGCGTGAATTCTGACAGGAGAAAGGGTGCCCTCAATCAAACATATCTTTTCACCCCTTGAACTGAATCTGTAAAGAGGTGGAAGGTGTGTCGTTTTGAGGGTCATCTTGGCAGCATTGGGGTCTTGTCACACTACAGGATACAGGGATCACCCGGGCTACAGGGGCCCAGAGGTATCAATTGTACTCGCTCTTCTGACATGTGCTGCTGCCCGTGCAGGTCATCTTCTCGACGTCCTGTCAGCTGGTGACACCCAAGCACGTTGTGGCGGGCACGCTGCGCCTGACAAATCTGCACCTGCACTTTGTGGGGGACCCCCCTGGCGAGGAGCAGCCGCCACCCGGGGGCGGCCCAGGCGCAGATCCGCGGCCGGCCGGGGCGGCCAAGCCGGCGCGCACGCACAAGCGCTGGCCGGTGAGCGCCATCACGGAGCTGCACCACGCGCGCTTCCTGCTGCAGCAGAGCGCCCTGGAGATCTTCCTGGGCGACCGCTCCAACGCGCTCCTCAACTTTGACGGCAACGAGGTGGGCGCCGAATGCTCCAATTGTGTGCTTAGAGCCCGACATGCATATAATCTGCCAGCTGAGCAAGACCTCGATGACTTGTATCTGAAGCTTTGAGCGGCCTGTGCTACACACAGTGGGATGTTCAACAACTGCTCTGCGGGTGGCAAAGGCTGCTCAATTGCTTCAGGCGTATGTCCTCCACGCTGGATAGTTGTGACAGTTTTTGGAGCTTTCTAATCACGTGAAACTCTGATGTTGTCCAAAGCTGATGCAAGTGATTGCTTCATTGTTATAAAATAAGTGCCATGCAGGCAATGCTGGAGGCAGCTGAGAAGGTGGCGGGGGCTTCGCCGCGCATCGCGGTGTTTGATAGGAAGCGCAAGATAGAGCTGGCCCTCAAGCTGCAGCAGCGCTGGCAGCGCTGGGAGCTCACCAACTTCGACTACCTCATGCAGGTCTGCCCAGCCACCCAACCTTCACTGCACTCTCCCCATAGACATTTTAAATATGTGATCATTGCATTTGCATCTTTCTTCAATTTAAATGAAGCAAAATCTCCATTGCATAGCCTCCAGTGTCATTGCAAATGGTGTGCGTTGTGCACCACTTAGAAGACTCTGGTCGAGGTCTGCTGAAGGTATACAGTGACAAGCAAGATAACAGAAAAGAAGTCAGCGCATGCACGCACTGATCCGGGCACGTCTGCACCGCAGCTAAACACGCTGGCGGGGCGCACGTACAACGATCTGAACCAGTACCCGGTGTTCCCTTGGGTGCTGGCAGACTACACCAGCGCCAGCCTGGACCTCAACAGCCCCGCCGCATTCCGCGACCTCTCCAAGCCTGTCGGGGCCCTCAACGACAAGCGCCTGCAATTCTTCCGTGAGCGCTACGACAGCCTCCAGGTCTGCTCTCTGGCTCCTGCAATTGATCCTCCTACTTCATGAGTCTGGTGATTGTGGCTTTTCTGCGTCTTCAGCTTGTGCCACTTATGAAGTAGCTAGCAGGCAATACCTGGAACGGTTACCTAGTGCATGACTTTGGCATGCAATCAATGCCATAGAGCAACTGTCTGTTGTACCTGTCAACTTGCCTGAGGACATCGGCATATCTTCTGGCCGTACTGCAACAGTGCCTGCCACATTTGCACAGCAATTTGCCAGTGTCGAGCGTGTGATCAATCTTGTCGATTTATAAGGGTTAATTCTTTTTTGCCCACGTTATGATGTGTCATGGTTGGGCAGGCGGACCCGGATGTGCCGCCATTCCATTACGGGTCGCACTACAGCGCGGCGGGCGTGGTGCTCTTCTACCTCATCCGCCAGGAGCCCTTCACCGGCCTCAACCGCAGCCTCCAGGCTTGATCCCTCACCTCCATTGCTGTTTTACCCTATTATGGGAATTGTGGATATCTGCCCCACCAACACCTCCATTTCAAAATATCTCTGGAGCAGCATGCTCCACCCTCTTGCCAGAAGACAAGAGATCTGACAATGAGATTGAGAGAGAGAGAGGCGTGTCTGGCGCGTGGTGGTCTTGTCTGCCCCACCAACGTCTCAATTGAGGATTTCTTTGCAGCAGCATTCGGTACCCTGTTTCTCCCAGGAGACAGAAGACCTGCTTGATGTGAACAAGGGAGGTAGAAAACAAGTGAGGTGGAGAACAAGGCATGTCTGGCCAATGTAGCTGCATAAGTGAGGGCTGCTCATTCACAAGATTGCACATTATTTACAGTGCAAGGCGGTGTGCTGGGCAGGGGGGCCGGTTTGACCACGCGGACCGGCTGTTCAGCAGCGTTCCCGCCACCTGGAACAACTGCCTGGTGAACACGAGCGACGTGAAGGAGCTGACGCCCGAATTCTTCTACCTCCCCGACTTCCTCACCAACGCCGATGGCTTCTGCCTCGGCACCCGCCAGGTGTGCACTCTCTTCCCTTTCCTTCGCGGTCTTCATCTGAGAATGACATGATTGCCGTGCTCATGCAGCACCCTTGCTTTGCATGTCAATAATGTGCAAATGGCGGTAGCTTGAGGGGTGGTAGTGATACGAGCGCGTTCCAGGTTCTCGATGTGTAAATCCCGTAAATGAAGCACTGTTGCCCTGGGTCGCTGTCATTGGGCCATGAGCTGCTCGTGGACGACAACATGGCTGGACAAACCTCCTGCAGCTTGCAGAGTGTTGCCTACAACTTTGTCGCATCTGCCGCTGGCAGCTCATGGACAATGACACGGAACAAAGCAAGCTCCCAGCAACTTGCGGATTTTCAGCCTTGTTTTACACTAATGCTCTTGATTGGGAAGCAGCGCATTTGTCGTCTCTGCATCACTACTCATCTCAGCCGCTCATCTTGAATTTTAAAGCTGCATTCCTGCAAGCCTCAGAGAGTTAACACAAAAGGCGCTGCCGGGCGCAGGATGGGCGGGACCTGGACGATGTGGAGCTGCCACCGTGGGCGCGGGGCAGCCCGGACGAGTTTGTGCGGCTGCAACGCGAGGCGCTGGAGTGCGACCACGTGTCGGAGCACCTGCACGAGTGGATCGACCTCATCTTTGGCTGCAAGCAGCGCGGCCGCGCCGCCGAGGCCGCCGCCAACGTGTTCTATTACCTCACCTACGAGGGCGCCGTCGACCTGGATGACATCGTGGATGCCAGGTCAGCGTTCACCCCACCCTGTCCGACCAGCTGGCAATAACCCCTTCCTCCTCTGTCACCTGCTTGAATCTAGGCTAGGCTCCTCGGCCGAGCACCCCAATACTTATATTGTGCTTATGAATCTTTCTGCGCTGTGCGGCCAGCTCGCAATCTGCTCGAGTATTCTTTTCTTGTGACCGTCTCTGGAGACTGCTCAGCTGGGTGGGGAGATTGTCCCCTAGAAGGTGTACTCGGTGTATATAACATACTGGCTGCAAGGTCTATCGATGCATAGATCCCTATTGCCATCTCGTGGGCCTGCATAGGATGGTAGTTTGATATGGGCAGATTATGTTCATATGATCCCTCAAGGGTCAGACTGTTACTAGCAAAGCACCGATTCAAAGCCCATGAGGAAAAGAAATTAGGTCCTGTACGGCTGCTCAGCACATGGACGGTGCTGACGCTCTGAGTGCAGCAGCTGCATCATCCAAGTGCTGAGCAGATTTACAGGTAAGTCCTTGCATTGGTGCCAGAGTCCTGCACGCAAACAGCCAACGCTGGTGCCAGTAATGGAGGGTGCGTGCAGGCAGCGCAAGGCGGTGGAGGACCAGATCAGTCACTTTGGTCAGACGCCCAGCCAGCTGTTCCGCCGGCGCCACCCGCGGCGCGGCCCGCCCCCGCCGCCTACCGCGCACCCGCTGCTCAACGGCCCGGACGCCATGAAGCTCACCACCGTGGGCATGCCGCCCTCCCGCAGGTGACTTCACCCCCGCCCCTGCGTTCACTTTTCTGCTGTTGCTCAGGGAATGTTATTTACGACCGACAAGCACACTCCGTCTAAGAAATTCGTGCAAAAGATTGCAGATAAAGTGACCTTGGTGGAGTGTGCCAGCACCAATGACGGTCCTGTCTTGGGCTTGACAGTGCTTTAAGTTTAAGGGACTGTTCAAGCTCCAGGTCGGGGCGCCATTAGTGCTGATACAATCTCATGAATCCTCGATTTGAGATCTGCAATCAAGAAGCCTTGCTCCGAACACAGCCCTGTGCTTTTCTGGTGGGTGACCGGGGGGTCCGGGGTCCGCAGGCCGAACATAGCAGTGGCGCGGGTGGAGGTGACAGAGGGGCGCGTGGTGCTGGTCAACGCGGACCGCGCCGTGTCGACGCACCGGTGGCTGTCGCCGCGCGACGCGGGTGCGTTCACGTTCTCGGTGCCGGCCGAGGCGGGCTTTGGCGTGGAGGCGGACCCCAACCCGCCCCGGCTCATGGGCGCGCCATTTGCCGCCGACCTGCATGCCGGCCACTGCTACGCCATCCTGCCTGGCGGCCAGGTCAGCAGGGTCCTTTAAATCCAGATTGCATCCCAAACCTGCAAGTGAATAGCACACAATTCCAACTGAGATGCTGGGTGTCATCCAGTATTGTAAGCAAATCCTCTAAGTTGCCAAGGACTGATTGCTGCATGGCTTGGTCTGCACATCGGGTGGTGTGTTCAGTATATGTGCAAGAGCATTGAGCAGCAAAGTGCACTTCTGGCGATGTCTTGGCTTCATGAGCTTTTCAAGCCGCCTGTCATCAAGTGCTCTCTGTTGTGAGGGCGTGCTGGAGAAGCTCAAACATTTGTTCTGCTTGCAGAAAGTCCCTAAAGGCGGCATGCTGTTGTTCTGCTGGCAGGTGATTGCCAGCTGCGGGTACTGGGACAACTCCATCAGGTGCTATAGCTCGGAGGAGGGGCGCCTGCTGCAGAGCATCCGCCAGCACAAGGACATTGTCACCTGCATTGAGGCCGGCTCAGACGGCTGCACCCTCGCCACAGGTGCCTGCTCCAACTCTTTTCCATCGCCAGAGCTGGCAGTCAATTTAACATTACTTCCACCCGTTCACTCTCTGTCATTGCTGGACGATCATGGCCATTTATTGAGCATTTGTGGTGAGTCTGGCGTCTGCAGAAGCCGTAGCAACCTTTCTGACGGTGCTTCCCGTGCGCTGTGCAGGCAGCAAGGACACGACGGTGATTGTGTGGGATATCGTGGGTATCACGCGCACCGGCCGCCTGCGCGCGCGCATGGGAGCGGCCGGGGCCGCGGCCGGAGCGCTGCCGCTGCGGCAGACGCCGCGTCACGTGCTGCACGGGCACGAGGATGCCGTGACCTGCCTCACGCTCGCTCCTGATCTGGACCTGATCGTGTCCGCTGCTGCCGACGGCACGCTGCTTTTCCACACGCTCACCACTGGCAGGTGCGCGCACATGCACGCACTTGCACCCTGCTCCATGGGTTCCTCCATAGTGTCTCAGAGCTGACCTCAGCGTGTGAGATTGCCAAGAGTTCTTGTACTTTGACTCGGCCTTGTACATCAGAGGACTTTCGAGCTTGCCCTGGCACCTGGATTGTCAAGCCTCCATAAGACTGAATGCTTGTGAGTGAATGGCCACTTGATGTTCAGGCGATCGTCGGGTTCATCTGATGCGCAGAGCAGTATCTACCAGAATGGATCAGTTGCTCCACCATGGAGACTCTGCGCTCAGCATTGAAGTGTGCGTGTGCTGGCGCAGGTACGTGCGCAAGATGCGGCTGGCGGGAGGGGCGCCCCCCGTGCTGCTGGCGGTGGCGCCGGGGCCGGGGATGCTGGTGGTGCACTCCTGGGCGGACCTGGGCCTGCACGTGTTCAACGTCAATGGGCGCCACCTGGTCAGCGCGGACGGCAATGAGCGGCTGGCAGCGCTCGCCATCTCCCCTGACGGCCACTTCCTGCTCACCGGCGGCCAGCGCGGCGTCGCATCCCTCCACTGGCTCCACTCCCTCGAGGTGCGCTGCTTTACATTGAGACATTTGCCCAAGTAATGTGAGAAGCTTGTCTGCAGATGTACCTTGCCTCTGGTAGGCAAAAACATGTAATAATAGTACTGCTGCTGCTGCTGATGATGATGATAAGAACTCCTGCGAATTGCATCATGTGTCATGCTGCTGCACATGGCTCGTCGAGCGGTGTAAATTAGACAAAGCGAGAGCTGCGTTAAATCGATGAGGGCTTGCTGAAAGTAGGAAAAGGAGCACAGACGGGGGGGGGGGGTGGATTGCTTGGTGGAGACATGACAAAGGTTGGGTTGATGCGCAATAAACTGAAGGAGCATTTTGATGGCAGTCTGAAACCGCCCACATGCTGCGCAGTGCGTGGTGAAGTACGATGGCGGGCGGGGCCCGATTACGGCGCTGAGCGTGAGCGCGGAGGAGTGCGTGGTGGCCGGCACGCAGGGCGGTGCTCTGCTTGTGTTCTCGCCCGACCCACGCCGGCGCATGACTCGGCGATTGCAGCTGGCCGACGCGCGCGCGGGGCCGACCGCCACCCCCGCGGCTCCCTCACCCTCCAAAACCCTCAAGTTTGACGCGTGACCCCTGGGATCCCACAGGCAGGGGACTCTTAAGTAACGGGGAGGGATATTCGCCGGATTCGCTAGGGGCCCATGTGCCATCGAGTTGTACCAAAACATGGGTTTGCGCGGGTTAATTTAGAATTGCATGCCACAGGGAGATGCAGCTCCCGCAGGCAGGGGGCACTTCAGCCTGCAACAGTAGTGACCTTTGTCGCTATGGGCGGGGGCCAGGTGGAGTGTCTAGGACCGGACCGTGTATTTGGTTGACGGAGAATGTGTGCTACAGCACTGGTAATAAGGGATTTTGGATCTTTATAAGCGTATAGAACGGCGCCACTCTGTCTAGCGTTACTTGTATGTGTCTGTTAGGTGACTGTACGGATTGAAAGGCATGGCTGCAGCTGGTAGCTCAACTAGCTTCCTTCTTGTCCTAGTAGCATTAGGTGCCCTGTCCATTCTCTCAAGTGATCATAACTGATTAGGTCCCTGGTCACGTGACATGTAGAGGTTTGCACCTTAGATTGTGGAACCCGTGCAATAATTTGAACTGCAACCGAGAGAACCTTGCAATGGCAGAGGCGCAAAAACAACAACAATTGTGCCCTGACGTCAAAACTAGCTCAAGAGGTACAGCTGTGACTCTATGTTATTGTTTTATATTCAAGCCTTTATATCACTCTGGGAAAGACTAGGATTGTCCGGGCCTGTCTAGGGGCGTCTCAACCCTGTCGGGCTGTCTAAATATGTCTGAGGATGTCTGGTGTTCGAGATCGAGATGGGACATTGAGACATGCCTGTAAGACACAGTAGACATGCACAAATGTCTTCAGACATTGTCGAGCATGTCTGAAGAAAGGGGAGATCAGACATAAAAAGACCGCTTTACACCAATTAGACGTGTCTGAGAGTGTCTAACGGTACTTTTTTTGAGACATTCTACGAGATAAGACACATTCGACAACTAGACATGTGGACAATGCACAGACGCTGCAGACATTGATAAGACCTGGCATTGGACATTAGGAATGTCTTATTAAAGCCTTGTTTCATATGAGAGCTCTGCTATCTGCAATGACATGCAAAGGATGCTCGTGGATGATGTTTACGAGAGATTTCATGGAACATTGTCAAAATGTAAAGCATGCGCATGGTATTGACGTCATTCCAAGGACCATTATAATCATCATATGATGCATTGCATGAGTTGCGGCCAGCCCTTACAAATCTGACTTGAGACCAGACGAAATAAAGACTCTACTGGGACAGACTCGGACTTCTTTACTCAACGCGAAAAGGGGCTTGAACATGTGCGCAGGACATCCCCCATCATAATATGTACAGGACAGGAGGCCCTAGCGCCCCTGTCTGTCATGCGCACAAAACATGCACGAGAAGATCAGGCAGCAAACAGTGGGAGGCACGGTTGGGGGGATCACTTTAACAAAATGGTGGGGACCCGATCTACTGAACAAATTGGGAACGAAATGGAAAACAGAACTCTACTACCCGTCGCAAGTACTGCGTTGCATGGGGGTGGGTCCCAATCTGGGACGCACTGCCTCTATCTGTGTTGGGTCTCAGTTTTGTCAATGCAATATGGCATTTTCCCTCCTCCTTTTCTGGCGTACAATTCTATCAGGGACTGATCTGCGGCTCCGTCTATAGAAGTGCTGCACCCAATGTCTAAATTGCCCTGACAACCACCCTGCGCTACCCTCCTCCATAAGACATCTCCTTCGCAACCCCGGACGCAATGAACAGACTCATGCACGGCAAGAGCTTGCCCAAGTCATCCATGGGCTTGGACCAAGAATTCAAAGACCGGCTGCTCACACCCATTCTGCTCGTGGGCTGCTCACAATTACACGGTCAACCTGCACACAAAAAACATACGAGCTCTTAAGACCGCAGATTCTGAAGATCCGGGTGCACTGGTCATAGCCCACAGAACTCAAGACAGGCAACAGCAGTTGTGTGGTGAGGTAGACGATTGAGCGGCGCTTGCTCACCTCTCAGAGAGTCTCAGAGGTTCTTGCCCTGGTTGAAGCCGAAGATGGCCTTGTGCACGTTGTCGTATGTGACATCGCCGGAGGCAATGGAGGTGGCAGCGTCGACCTGTACATATTCACGTGCACATTCAGGTGTTTGAAAACAGTAATGTTCATCAGGAGACACACAGCAAAAAAGGTGAATCTGTCATCAGGCACACGCAAGATGCAACCTGCAAAAATGACAAAGCATAGAGTGGCCCACCTTGACAGCCTCGCTCAGAAGCCTCCTGCCCTCGGTGGCCTGGTTGAATCCAAAGATGGCCTTGTGCACGTTGTCGTATGAGATGTCACCGGAGGCGATGGAGGTAGCAGCGTCAACCTGTGGCCAATGAAGTGTCAGTGGCATGCCAAATTAATTCATATCTCTGTGAGAGCCAGAAAGGACAAGTCTGCAGATGAAGTGGCATGCAAAGGAGCAGGAGTCACCTTGACAGCCTCAGACAAAAGGTGCCTGCCCTCGGTGCCCTGGTTGAAGCCGAAGATGGCCTTGTGCACATTGTCGTATGAGATGTCACCGGAAGCAATGGAGGTGGCAGCATCAACCTGAAGCCAAGGTAGCACAGGTTGGTTGCAAGATCTTAGCCACCACGTTTTGAGGAAGGGCACTCTGCTACTAGAATCCCAGACCTTGAGCAGGATTTGAAGCAGTACGTAGTATCAAACTCTTGCTGGTGGGGCTGCATAATTACTTAGCATCATGCCGACAGCTTATCAGGTCTTGCTTGGATCTGGCGAGTCTATCAAGGTGTAGGACAGATGCCACCCTTCACCTGCAGCTTCTCTGCAGATGCACCTTGTCATTGGTAGGGAGGGTGTGATTATTTAAAACAAGCAAAAAAGAGGTGCATGGTGTCAGGGTTAGTCACCTTGACAGCCTCGGAATGGAGCTTGCGGCCGGAGGACTGCTGGAATCCAAGGACGGACTGGCGCACAGTGAGGGGGTTGTTCAAGAGGGCCGGGTCGCCCGCAATGGAGAGGATGGCGTTCTCCTGCAAGCCGGCATTTGTTTCGTTAGCAGCCAGCACCCCAATATCTTGGCACAAGGCACAACTCGGCAGGCATGCCCCCACACCACCACACCACAGAGATACCTTGGTCCATTCCAGATGATCCATTCATACGACAATCTGCGCCTTTGCATCAAAGCCGACATCAAGGGCGGCCAGTGACACACTGGGTACGGGATACAATTACAGTTGCAATTGTAAATTCAAATGAGATTAGGATTTTGAAAGACTGACCTGGACGGCCTTGCTGCCGGTGCCAAGGAAGCCGGTGCGGGTGGGGTCAAGCACAGAGGGCACCTGCACAAACCAAGCATATGTCACTCCAGTGACCACAAGAAGAGTGACACCAAGATCACCATTTTGGAGCCTGGAGAAACAGGGTCTACCTTACTGTCACCTGCTCATTGTCTAGGTAACATCCGATGCCCTGAGACTAGAGGTGTGAACAGGCAAGTGGTGATGCTGTGAAAATACGGACCTGCTTGAGCTTGCGGCCGTATGTTTCCTTGACGGTGTTGACCGTCTGCACTCCGCCGTACACGATGGAGCCCAGCGCGTTGGCCTGAATAGCCATCAGCAAATCTCTGTCAGCAAGTTCTCTCCTGTATAAGCAGCTGCATTGGGCGCACATGCATGTCAACAGTGGGCCTTGCTTGTGGCACAGTGAGGCGCTATGCTTGTGCTGTGCCACTAAAATGCGGAAGCAGTTGCGGCATTGTCGGGGCGGTGTGCCAGACTGTGGGACACACGGAGGTGCCAAGCTTGTGCTGTGCTAGATCAGGTGATGCAGCCAATGTGGCTCTCAGCGAAGTGGCCCAGCAATTGGGGTGTTTCTGTAAGGGCAGCAAGGTATTTACGTAGCAATGGGGACGCACCAAGACATTGTCCTGCTGCAGCTTGCGGTTGAATCCGAGGGACTCGTGCACTGCCTCAGCATCCCATTTAAGCTCCTGCACACAATATCAGAGTCTCAGTTACAGAAACCACTGTGTTTAGAAAGGAGCCTTACTGCAATTACTTGTGTAAGTGATAGCTCTGCTAATGACAGGCAGAAGATGGCAGGAATGTTGCAATGGGGGAAAAGGTATGTAAGAGCTGGAAAGGTACCTCGTCGGTGGAGGACAATTTGCGGTGGGGGAACTTGCCCTTGAGGGCAGACGCCACCAGGTTGGCCTGCAGGCAGCATGAACCAGCTGTCAGGCCACTACCGCTACATGATGCTGAGCATTGAATCAAAGTTGCTGAAGTGCTGACAGAAGGTCTCACAACTCATGTATTGCCTACTACAGGTCTTTAGGCGCGCCCAACTTATTTAATCAGGCAGCTCACAAGTGCTAGATTGCCATACAAGTATGCATGCATGCAAGCACAGAGACACAAGCAGCCATGCCTGCCTGATGCACATTTGATTTAAAGGATATTGAAGTCACTAAGATATTGACAGAAGGTCCCAGAAACTATGTGATGCCCACCATGTGCACAGACCCCATAGTGCCAGACAGCTTCCGAGTGCTAGGGTGCACCAAGTTGGCTGATGGGATACAAGTAAGCCTGCATGCGATGTAAAGCAACAGAGCATGGGATACTCACCGCTGGGATGAAGCCGTATGGGTCTGGGAAGCCGTCGGGGCCCTTGGCAGTGGTGATGGGGATGCTGGGGAGAAAGGTCTGCAGCCGGCGGCCGGCGGGCTTCACACCGGTGATGGCTGCCTTGTAGAGCTCGGGGTTGTAGAGGCCGCCTGCCACGTAGAAGATGGAGCCAATGGCGTTGGCCTGCGCATGCATGCCACAGAGGGGTCAGGCCAGAATTTCATTGACAGTGTAGGGCTTGATGCAGCTGGCTAGTTTAAATAAGAAATCAACAGGCATTGACGAGATGGAGCTTCAAAGCAGGTGATATTGGAAGGTTTCAATTGGGAGCTCACCTTGATCACGTTTGGGTCTGGGTTGGGCACTGCTGGGATGAGCTGCACAAGCAGAAAATAATTCAATCACTTGCCCTTCAAACATATATCTAACCACAAACACAAGCAAACATCCCATAAGACTGAGGCAAACATTGGCTGCAGTCGGCGGGAAGAGGTGGTGTGCTAGTGAAGAGGACATCAAGCTCTTCTTACCGATTGTAATTTCCTGCCGAAGGGTGCCAATGGTGCAAGGATGGAGTTTTCCAAGGCAACAATGCTGCCCACGACATTGTTGACCTCTCTGATGATTGGGACGTCCTTCTGCAAAATCCAACACAGCAACAATTCATGCATTTAGAAATTTGCCATTTTTAACCAGATGTTGCCATCACAGCATCCTTTGCAAAACCACAAGGTAAAGGTGTAGTCGCACCACTGCGAGCACATGACTGCAGGTGGCCAGCAGAACCACTACTGCGATGGAACGCATCCTTGTAAAGCCTCCCTTCCTCTGCCTGCCAGGAAAACACAAATGGATGTTTGTATAAGACCAGTGAGCCTTGCTCAATCAAGCAGCCCTGCAGGGCAAAGGACCTCGACATGCCCAGAAAGTGATTGATGCACTAACGCGAAGAAATAGCACAGTGCTTTCATGCACCCTAAGAGATAAGGACGATGCAGTTTCAAATTGCTGGTCCCCAACACAACCCAGCTTACAACGCTGTGCAAACCTCAGGCTGCGGTGGTGTACGTAGAGCTATTCTGAAAAGCAACTCTCTGAAGTCAGAGAGAAATGCAGGGTGAAGCTCAATCAGGGGCAAGCTCGCGGGCCGTCTGGTTCCGTGAGCGACCCCTTCAACTGTTGCGGAAGGAATATTTTTGCTAAACCAGCGGTAACTCTAAGCCTGAAGCGCCCCGCACACCTTCAGGCCTCTTGTATCCTATAGGAGCGCCTAGATGTCGTTGGCTGCCGGTGAACCCCTGTGTCGAAACACAGGAAGATTGAGGGCTATAGGGGCACGGGTCACAACACTGCGGGGTCCTCCAACAACTGAGCGACTGGGACTGTGGGCAATGTGCCCAGCATTATTACACCCTCAATAATTATTGGTGTTAGGCTGCATGGCTTAAATACTTGTTATCCTCAACACTGGTGGTCTGGATGAGCACAACGCAGGTGCACCGAACTGCAAGCAAAATGGGGCTCACCTTCAATAAACAGCCCAGAGCTCTCTTTCTGACAAGCTCAGAGAGACTGCTTGCAGGCTCAACGGTATCAGAGAGCGGCTCGTAGTGAATGGTCTCGCGGCGAGACTCTCGCCTGAACAATTTGACTTCGTGCTCCCGTGCGGTGATGGCGAAACGCAAAGGGAACGCGCTGCACCAATGCCACAAGAACGTTCCCCGAGAAAGCATCACCACCAGAAGAGGTAGAGGATGGTTTAGTGATCATTTGGCTTCCCTTGTGGGTCGTAGGGATGAGAAAAGGTCCATATGTTGAGGCAAGATTGATGTTGATATCACTGAAGCTATCTCTTTTTAGTCTGTCTTCATTAGGACAACCTCAACACGAACAACGAGTTGTCAAATGACTCTTTGTACGGCTTTTATTCCCGAAGTGATCAGAATGGGCCAGATTATGTGTATGCATGCGACGGAAGTTGCAGGATTGCAGCAGGACATCTCTTTGTGTAACTGGCTGGTTATGCATCGGCTAATACAATCTCTCACGTGATCTATCAACTGCGCACACTCAATCTTCATCTCCAGAGCAAGAGCAACTGTTCCGCATCTACATAGATTGATTTTGCTCGTGGGGCTGATGATACCAGCAGACACAAGTGCTTGAGCTCTGGAGACCACCTGGACACACCATCTCCTGAAGAGCTGCCACAGGACTCCAAGGATGCATGCTCATGTGTGTCACTAGGTGCCTCCGAGCCAAGCTCTGATCTATTTCCTTCCCAAGCTGCACCACCAGGACTCCACAGCTGCTGTGAAGAAGCAAATCTTTGCTAGCGCCGGTGCAGAATGCACAATGCTGGCATTGGCCTGCAGAGCGGCCCTCGCCCTGTGCTGCGGAAGGCGATGAAGACCCTATTCTGCCTCTCTTTGTGCGACGGTAAGGATGCCTCAGCCCACCCTTGGACTAGCGCCTCGAGAATCTACTGGGAGCCTCATGCCCTGCGATTGAAGCCCAGGGCGCTGTGCACCGCCGCGGCATCTGAGCTCAGGCCCTGCGAAAAAGCAGTGTAGCTGTTGCAGATGCTATTGTACTGATTTTAATTCTGACAAATTTGGCAGATGTACGCTTGTGCCAGCAGTGCCTACTCAGTCGCGCACTGTTGGTACTGCTGAAGTACAAGGGATGGACCACAGCATGCATGTCAAGCTTGGTCTGTCACAGTGCAACACAGTGGTACATGAGAATGCAGGCTTGACTGGCACGCACCTCGTTAGCGGAGGACAGCTTGCGGTGGGGGAACTTGCCCTTCAGTGCAGACGCCACCAGGTTGGCCTGCACATGAAGCACTTTGCTTTGTCATTGACAGGGCCGTCTGTAAGTCACCAAAAAGCTTTCATTTGTTCATTCCTTTCATTCGTCCCCCACCAGCTGCTCAATCTCCCCGCTCCATTTGCCGTAGATTCTCACCATAACGATGCAGACCTTTGCATTCAATTGGATTCCATGAAACACATTTCAGCCAATCTGACCTATCACTGGCCCCCCTTCTCATCTGGTTGCAGCCTCATTGCTTCCCTTGCTCCTTTAGACATTGCGTGTGTTTGCTTCTCAAAAGTTGTGGCCTAATTAGTCGCACCGCTGGGATGAAGCCATATGGGTCTGGGAAGCCGTCGGGGCCCTTGGCGGTGGTGGTAGGGAGGGTGGGGAGGTTCGTCAGCAGCTTGCGGCCTGCAGGCTGCACACCGGTGACGGCTGACTTGTAGAGCTCGGGGTTGTAGAGGCCGCCAGCCACATAGAAGATGGAGCCGATGGCGTTGGCCTGCGCATGCATGCGCCACAGAGGGGTCACGCCAGACTAGTCAGGGGAACCTGTCATATTGTAACTGCACAGGACTCCATTCACGGTAGTGATAGAAACTGATCAAGAGCAGTGATCCTTTTGAGTACCAGCAGGGTGATAATTGTCTGTGAGTGCGTAGCTCACCTTGATCACGTTCGGGTCTGGGTTTGGGACAGCCGGGATGAACTGCAGCACAGAGCAACTTGTCAATGCATGCAGAACAGGGCGCTTGTGTGTCATTGCAAGTTTTCTACTTGTCGAAGAACAACATCGGGCAGACATGAATCGGCAAGAACAATAGTGGAGGTCCACCCACCGACTGCAGCTTCCTTCCAAAGGGAGCCAGAGGAGCCAGGATTGAATTTTCCAAAGCCACAATGCTCCCCACGACGTTGTTGACCTCCCTGATGATTGGGACGTCCTTCTGCATAACACAAGAAAGGGCATTGATTTGGGCATTTGATGCTCAGTAGAATCCTGAGGTGCTCAGCATGCTTGTTGCAGGCTCATGCACCATAAAATATGGTTGAGGCCCATTACAGGAATAATAGTATAGAGAATGTCCTTACCACAGCAAGAGACGACCCAAACATGGCCAAGATGGCCACGGCTGTAAGCCAACGCATCTCTGGAAATGTTTAACTAACTTGTGAGGTGCAGGTGCAGCAAAGGATGTACCAGCAAGACCTGTAGAAACACATATACGAGCTATTAATAGCAAGACTTGAACCCAGGATGTCCTGTTAATTACTGACAGCAGTTGCTGTGGACTCCGGAGCAAAGTGCCCCACCAACATGGGACCCTCACGAGATGTCAGCCATTTACGGACTCTAAACTGCGCTTTGCAGCGCTCGAAGTTTCCAATAGAACACACTCCGTTTTTGACGAGAGAAAATGATAACGGAGCGAGGCCAACTTTCAAACAGACCGAGACCACAAGCAGGTCTCGAGACACCATCCAAAGGCACAAAAGATTCTCCGTGCGCTAATCTCACCTCTATGTCTGGATTATGAGCTGCAATCCACAAGCAAAGGCCTTTGATAGGAACGAAAGACCCTCACAGATTCGGAAAAATCTGAGATTCCCTTGGACGCTTGCTTTCAGCTCGCTGTTCGAAATCATTGGAGTAGGGTATTTGATAAATTGATCCCTGGACCAAGGGTCTTGGAAACCCGCAGCACGTCTGAAGCTTCACCCCAGCTGCCCCAAACACACACAAGCAATTCTTGAAGCCTTCCCTTCAGAGAGTTGTCTGTTACGGATATCTTTCAGGCGCTGTCTACTGTGGTTAAGGTTTCATTGAAGCACAGACGAGGAGGACTGCGAAGCAACGGCAATATGGGAAACTCGATGTGCAGGTGTGCTTGAAGCACCTTCCCCTGACAACGTTGCGCTTTATACAACGGTGCATCTGACGTGATAAACTCTGGAAAACTATTTTTTCTACAGTTTATCTTGAAGCAAAGCATACAAGTCGTACGTGAAAACTGAGTTTTTTTGTTGGCTTCCGCAGGTGCTTCTGCTGCTGTTTTAAGTGCGAGTCCACTCCTACCGCTATGCGCATGGACCTCTGCTGCTGTGAGTGTTCCTTTCCAAGTCTCATTAGTCGCCACTGATTATCATACGAGTTTGATAGAGGCAAAACCATACACCTTCCCAGTTTCAGGAGTCCCCTTCCTCTAGTGACCGCATGACCAAAAATGTCACCTCATGCAGGATTCTGTGTATTGAGCTACCATGGCAATTCATGCAGGTCATATTGGGGGCGGGCATGTGGGCTCACAGAATCGTCCCGATGATGTGGGTGAGACTGTCATCAGGTGAGCATCATTCTTATCGGCTCAGTTCACACTTCTGGAAAGAGCATTCACAGATCTGCGGCATGCGCCATGACTAGCCTACGCCTTCAGATAATTGTTTTGAAGCGGTCAGTATGCTGCAGGAAGGAGAAGGCCAACGTCAGTCTGTGCTGCTGCGGCTTGAAGGTCAATGACGCCAATGTTGTCAGCCACGACCACCCTGCCACACAGCCCGCTGCTGTATCTGGTGCCACCACAAAGCCTGGAGGTGCCGCGCTCTCCCATCCTCAACTGCTTCTAGCGCCTTTCTTGCCGATCTGGGCTTCTCAAGGAAAAATCCCCCGAAAAGCTATTGTCTGGAATTGGATTGTGCAAGCCTTGGTTGCGTCTGCCCTTTGGGGAAATGGTGTTGTCATAGTGCTATTGGATCTCTTTGTTTCTATGCAGTCTGTTCTGAGTGGGGTGGCCATGGTAGAAATGCTGAGACATACTGCAACTGAGACACCGCATGTGCTGCAGCAGGTGCAGCGCCACCCGTGCAGGACACGTACAACCCTGCTCCCCCACCAGGCTATGGCAACATCAACACTGGCGCACCCCACACAGAAATGCAGCCTCAGTCTGCAGGTCAACCCGCAGCTGCCTCAGAGCAGCCTGTCATGGGGTACCCAGCTGTGCACAAGAAAGTGGTCGACTGAGCAGCGCCTTGAGTCACTGAATCCATGCAGGCACAAGCTGCGATAAGGAGTGTGCTCTTGAACAATGAGCATTTAAATGAAATGGTGCCCAAAATTAAGATTCAGCCATTCACATGACAGCGGTCCAATTTTTAAATTAGGTAACTGGCTGCGCAGCCGCTATGCTGCGGATTGAGTTTTGGCACTTTCATCGCATGCCTTTTAGTTCCAGAGAGTGGAGTAGTAAGATTCATATTAGATTTTATTTTTATTCTGAGCGTACAAGAAATGCTCTTGGTCTGCACGGGACCACTGCACAAGAAATTTGAAATTAATACCCGGTGTTGACGGTGCCAGGACTCATCGACCTCGGACTGCAACGCAATGGACGTTGCGGTTCATTTGAACTCTAATGAACCTTTCCAATAGGGTGTGATAGATATTTCGGGTACAATTCACCGCGAGGTAGTTGTCACGGTATTGAGCACTAGGATGAGGTTATGATCCAGGGGGGGACAATGTTACATTTGCTTTCCAGCAATGCATGACTGACTGATAGCTGTAGCTACTAATTCGCGGGACATACAACACACATTTGGAGGTTCACCATGTTGACTCAATCGGATCGGATCCGGTCCACTAAGTCATGTCACAGACAAATTTTGGTGTAAAACCTGCTCCCTATACCATCATGATGCTGAGCACAACACCTGTTTAATCGCAGATCCTTCAAAATAAGAATATTCAGAGCGCCACTAAGTTCAGCTCTCGAAGAGCTTCGAAGAGCTTCGAAGAGCTTCAGCTCTCAGAAATCGCAGATATTTCTGGAGGAAAAAAGCATGGCAGCTTCGAGTATTAATGATCTGCCCTATCCACACACGCTACAAATCACAAGAACAGATCCGCAATTGCTATCCCCATCAGCATACGAGCTTGAAGTCAACCAACAATTGTCTCCTTGCTCTTCTATAGCACTTCTGCCTCCTTGCTTCCAGCACTGAAGCACCCCTGCTAAGGATGGCCTCTTTGGGGACACTCCAGTCCAAAAAAACACCGTACATGCACCCTGCTCCTTAGAAAGCTGCCCTCAATTTTGCCAGCAACGCTGTCAGGGCATCATCAGTGTAAGGCGTGGCGGGCAGCGCGCCATAGCACGGTCCTGGCCAGGCTGGATCACTGGGGATGCGCAGGGTGATGTGCACATGAAGCTGCGACACCTGGCGCCCAAATCACTAAAGTTACTGCACTGGCAAGACTCAACATTACATTATGCATGTGTTCAGAGCGCCTTTTATGCGCTATTTGCAGTGACAAGGGAAGTACAATAGCAGAGAGAACACTTTTACTACTCCCCCTGGCGGTGATCAACATGTGGGGCACGCTGCTCACATGTGCATTCCTCTGCGGCCGTGCCTTTCATTTGAGACCAGTTGAGACCTTCTTATTTGCACAGGAGACAGCCAGTGGTGCGCACCACGTTCCCGAGGGTGGCGATGTTGAGTTTGCAGGCGGGATCGAACTCCTTCTTCAGTGTCCGGCTAGCCCGAGCCACTTCCTCCCACAGCAGCCTCTGATCCGTATCTGACAGCTCAATGACCTCCTGTGATCAGAGATCTCTTCCATTCGACCCTTAGCCAACTCGCAGCATCCTTGATGGTCCTCTGTGCGTGTGCCAATGAGCTCTTCTATCAGAGAAGAACATCAAGATGAGGTGAGCTGAAGGTGAGCTGGCGCACCTTCACATCATTGATCTGGGGAACCAAGACGATCCAGCAGGGATAGTTGGCGTCCTCCATCAGAAAGATCTTGCACAGGTCGTAGCATGCTACTTCATGCTTGCCCTGCACATCCTTCAGCGTCTGAAAGAGCACATTCAGGATAAGGACTTGCGAGGCATGCTATCTGTGCTTGGTAGTGCTCCAAAGGATACCTCGGCGAGCTCTGGTAGCAACTTGAAGCCATCTCGAGGCTTCCCCTTCAAGCCTTTCTTTCTGGAAGGTATTGTGGGTCGGAAAAAGGCAGCTACAACCCCCAACAAGAAGGCCGGCGCGGCCAGGGATCCAAAAGCCTGCAGGTCAAACATGAGCCTTTAAAACATTCTTGTGAAGGTGATGGTGAACACGAACCTCTTGTGTAGCTGATTGATGTCACTACATCTCATGGATGGGCGCATTCAAAACAATGAATAACCCTCAGACAAACTAGACGACATTTGGCTGGACTCACCATCCCCAGAGCACTTTTTTCGATACTACCTTGTTCGCAACTTTGCACTCTTGTAAGTGGATGTGTTCATGTAGCTAAATCTCTTCAGCAGCAGCATCGGTACCAGAACAGACGGTGGTGCAGAACAAGAATTTAAGGATCAACTAGGATAGCAACGGCCTTTTTCTCGCTGAATTCTGTGACTTTACGTGAGATGGTACGACCTCTTTGTTAGTAGCAAGATTCGACTATATATATGGAGGAATCATTCCTAAGGACTGTGATCAATCAGAACGCGAAGGTGGATGCTGGCGTCATGCTTCGTCACAGAACCATATGACCTGGAGAGATACCATGCCTTTGCATGCATGTCGATGGAAAAGACTTCATTGATGCGCTTTTAGAGATTAATGATCAGGATATTGTAAGGGCGCGTGAGCACGCGGCATGCGGTCGCAATTGCAACCGGTGGCCTGCGGCAGTGCACGGCATATGCATGCGGCATGCGGCATGCCTTTCTGTATCGAAGATACTGTTGAAACAAGAGATGCCTCTTACACTTGCATGCCAAAGTGTAAGTTAGGCCGGCAGGTCCAAGAGTATTCCAAAGAATTCATCCACAAGAGAAGAAATGCGCATGGATCCATCATATAGCATGCCTTTGAAGTGCTTGAATTCATTTTGAAGGCATGCTATATGATGGATCCTCATTCGGTAATTTTAAAGCCCTCATTCAGTAATTTTGTACATTTGATACTTGTCCTTCACAAGCAAGTGCCCCATGTGTTCTTCATAGTCTGCAAAGCTGCCGGTGTCGGGGTCTCGCGCCAGCATGTAATGGAATCGCAAGGGGTTTTCCAACACCGCTTCCGGCGCATGGTCGCAGAAGGGAACCAGCTTCAAGTCAGGCTCTGCAGACACATCATGACAATCAAGGTCAAATGTCTGGAAATCCTCCAGGGCAACTCATCTGCCCAAAGCATGGCAACTGCTAATCCCATATGCAGACAGCAACTGGTTGTCTTCTTAACTCAAGCTTTGCCTTGCACTCGCTGCAGCGCTCATGTTGCCCCCGCAGTTGCACAGAAAGACACCACATGCTTCAGGCAGAAAGTACCCAACGCTATTTTCAATGGGCAGCAGCTGCTTTGAGAAGGGGTGCGCACCTGGGCTTGCCAGAGAAATGCCGCGGGTGACACGGGCGACAATCTTTGCCGGGTCGGTGAAGTGCTCGATGTTGAGCTGCCAGTGCACAAACGAGGCAAACTTGTTCTGGAGCGCTGCGATCGTGCCAAAGCAGCTGGTGCAGTGCGTGGCCGCCCTTGGAAGCTGCAGGCTGCACTCTGTCTCATATCTGATCCCATCCTGGTCCACCCCACCCAGTGTGTCCTCCCCTTCATAAACAACCACCTGAGCAGGCAGCACTAGCATGTCAAGCTGTAGCAGATGTGATATTTTGCAATGAAGCCCCTTGCGTGGCGCCCGTGAGCACCTGTATGGGCAGTGTGCAGTTGCCACAGGCAGCTTTGAGGGCGCGGCACCAGATGGTGAACCACAGGAGGGCCTGGGGAATAGATCATGCTAAGAAAGGGTGTAATCTGTATGATACGGCTGGTCCATCCTTGCAAGCTTCGCCCCGTTGGCAGGAATTCTTCGGCCAACAAATTGTCAGCAAAATAATCACATGAAAGCACAGGGCCGGTTCACAGCTGACAGAATGCATGCAAGCTGTGGCACTCTGCCGCAGATGCTTCACATTGAGGTTTCCTGCTTTGGCGCCCGCAAAATACTCTATTATGGGCGCTGTGCATTTGTGCAGCCATGGCAAGGTGGCACACCTTGGGCCCCGCCTTCCAGACACCAGAGTAGAGCGAGTAGCTGTAGTAGAACAAATCTGCCTCCATTGCAGCGCAGTTGTGCACCGCCTCAAAGCCGAAACGCTTGAGCGCCATTAGTGCTTCTGGCCGCGGTATCTCGTCCACATCACCCAGAATTATAAGGTCCCCCGGCGCTGCCTCCATCCCTGCGTCCTGCAGGCCCAGCTCAAACAGCCGCTCCCGCTGCCACCACTCCCTTGCACACAACCCCAGCAGCCAGGTCAGAATTGCGTTTCCAATATGGCATCTCTAGGACACGATCGGACTAGAACGCACAATTTCTGCGATTGTTTTAGAAATCATTTGAGATGGTGGTGCGGTACAAATGATGTCCTCTTGATGTCAGCTCCTGATTCTGCACAGACTTCTTTATAAGGCTGGCTGACCTTGGAAGTGCACACAGAGCTTGCCTCAGGCTCCTCTTTCAATTTGAAGAAGGGGTATTGTGGGAGTCTTGCCTGTAAAATGGCTCATCGAGCGGCCCATAGCGCTGGATCTTCGAGTCAATGTGGGTCCCATTCTGCTTCTTCACCTTCTGCAGCCAGAGGCGGTTGGCAACCTGTCTTGCATCAAAACAGACCCCCTTACAATAAATGATTGAAGACGAGGCAGCACCAAAATCCAGTATGTTGTTTTCTGTTAAAGGCCTTCAACAAAGGGCCTGTTCGAATTATTGATCAAAATTTCTGTACGGTGATCTCACCATGTCCTCTGCTGTGATGTCCAGCGGCACATGCAGGATCTTGTCAGCAAATCGCTCAAAGCGTGCTGCGTTCTCCTCATAGTACAGCGGCTTGGGCTTGTCTTGTACTGTCCGCCTGGATTCCCCTGCACATTCAGACCTTCCCAATCACGTTGTTGACGACAGATGCACACGGGACACACTACAATAGTCTACATGCCTGAGAGCATCATGCTTGGAGAGCATCATGCTTGGAGGGCTGATCAGGTGTCATGGAGGGCTTCTTGACTCACCTATGACAAAGAAGTCCACAATGTCATAGAGCTCCATGAGGCGCACTTCCAACATGTCAAGCTCTGTGTTGAACATGAAGGTGTCGTATATAAGGACATCCTCCTGCCGCTCTGGCAGGTCATGCTCCTGGCAGAAATCTTCATAAGTTGGCCTTGGAGCATCTTCATCTCCTGCAGGCAGGACATGAATCATTCAGAGCACAAGACCCTCCTTGTATCTGCAGTGGCCATGTCATCATGATGCTGTGAAGAATGCATTCAACAGTTTGATTTCCTCATTCTTGGTATTGAAGAGATTTAGATGGGAATTTATGATGATCCAAGGGAGCTATGACACCACAGTTATTTGACTTCCCAGTGCCCTTAAGAGCTTTGGGAAGGGGTAATTGTCGATGCTAAATGTGCGTGCCTTTCGATCTCAAGCAAGCCAAACAGGTGAAGACAACGAAAGCTCTGGCGATCCAATGAAGATGATTCATAAAAGACCCCATCTTGATGTCTAGCAGTTGTGCTCGAGAGTGATCCTATTCCCCCAGTCGCCACGCAGACTTCTTGCAGACATCCTTTGCATGCTTCACTTTATTTTGGTTCGTATGACAGGCCTGATGTACCAATTCGAGGACCCATCAGCTATAATCTGTGTCCACGTGCAAGGATATGACCATCACGTGGCCCAAATGGACCCATATTGGATTTCTGGGAAGGAATTGAGCCCAACTGGTCAAATGTTTACGGTTCTAATTGTGGTTCAAATGCTATTGGTAATTGAACAACTCTCAGATCTTTTCACCGTGGTTGTATACGGAGTTGATGGGCACATCGGAAGACATCCTTTCGGCTCTGTTGCCCGAGAGGGCTGGAGTTGAGGTGTGCATGTTTCTTCGTTCCTAAATTTTCAGTAGTTGCCATGCATGCAATGTAACTGTGGTCGCAGCCAATATAAATTGAGAAATTTCTGTGCCTTCTCAGGGTGTCAGCCCATCCGTTTTACAAGAGTACTTGGATCGTTTGGACGCACGGAAGACTCAGGTCACCTCTTTATTGCGAAATCGTTGCGATGAACCCAATCGGTGATCGTGACCTGCGGATCTTGTCCTTGTCATCAGAGACAGCCCAAGCTTCTGCATTCCATGCAGGTTCTGGATGCGTTTTTGGAGCAACTGAGCGATCAGGGCACTCTAGAAAGGCTACATGGTGCAGGTGAGCGCGCTTGTGAACCTGCCTCAGTGATCTGACAGACATGCCGGTCTCCCGAGAAGATCGGTGCCAGGACACAAAGTGTGCATACGTGCAGGCAAAAGCAAGGCTGTCCTAGCGGACATATCTGCTCAGAAAGAAGGTTTGGGCGGTGATCTAGTATCACTAGCAGAGCAGCATCGCCACATCAGCACTCAGCTTGAGGAGGCTCAGAGCGCTGCCCAGGCTGTGCATGTTCTGGCAGAACTTCAACAGCGCTTGCAGGAATTTGACACCCACGTCGCCACAGGCATGCTCTCTCGCAAGCTCACACCTCGTAGTGGTCTCATGGCCAGCTGCAGGCCTTCCACCCATAAAATTGCTTGGCATGTGCAAATGTTCCCTCTGACTTGAGGGAATGTTTGCTGCAGGTGACTTTGTGCAGGCTGCCCAATGTCTGGGGGAGCTTGCTAGCCCTGCAGGCCAGCCTGCCAACAGCGAGGCGCAGCAGCAGAGGGAGTTTGCAGCGGAGCAGCGGTCTAATGCCCTGCTTGAGGTGGGTCTGTGAGAGACTCTCCTGACACTCCCCAGCAACAGTAGAAATTTTTGAGCAAAACAAGCTTCCATTCCTCATAATATACCAACGCGTTTGACATTATTCTCGCTGACTTATGCTTGCTGAAGGAGGCTTCACAGGATGTTGGTGTGCGCAGACATTGGCTGGCAGGGCAAGGGGTGTCATAGGAGCAGATGCAGATGCCTGCCAGCTGATGGTGGCGGATGGCGGGGCTGCAGCGCAGGTCTGGAAGGCCTTGCAGCTCATGAATCACCTTGAGGAGCACCTGCAGGTGGGCTCCCTCGAAGATCAATCCAGATTCAATGCAAGACATACAAGGCAGTGCCAGCAAATGAGGAAGGGCTGCCTCACGGTGTAAATGTAGTGCATTTATAAAACAATCCTCCCCCGGCCCAGGAGATCTTGTACTCCAAGAGCCCTGGCATTGGTCGCTTGCTTTGCAGAGGAAGGCACAGGATTGCAGCCATCATTGCTGAGACAGCCTAAAGATTGCCCCCACGCAGATGCTGGTGAAGATTCTAAACAGCTGTGCCTTTGCCTGTGATAGTGCTGTTGTTTGGAACTGTCTTCTTTGGAGAATAGTAAGTGAAGTCTCAGCAAGGAAGCGCTGTGGATTGCAGGCTGTTGGGGAGATGCTCCTTTCCCAGGCCCTGCTGCCCATCGTAGCATCAGAAGGCGTGTCTGTTTGTGAGTCTAGCAGCGACGGGGCAGGAGGAGCGAGGATGCTGCAATGGAGCAGCCAGCACAGGGCCGCCCCAGAAGAAGACAGTAGCGTGGAGGGCGCATTGCTGGCAGTGCTGCGCTTTGTTGCAGGCAAGCAAAGATCCTCGCTTGAATGTTCTGACCCTTGCTTGAATTTCCTCTTTATGTAAGACACTCCTAGAAACCTAGCCAGGTCTTTTTCTAATGTCAGTGTAGCCTTGTCTGTTTGTTTTCTTTGCCAGCTGGTCCAGGCACTGACGGTGTGTTTCACTACTGATCCCCTTTCTGCTGCACGTGTTCTAGGCAGTCTATCACTCGCTTGTATTCTCGCCCCTGAATACCCTCACCCCAAGGGGATCTTACCTGTTAGGGACGAACTTCCGATACAACTTCTTTGGATGATAAAGGATTGCCTTACACTTGGAACATGGGGGGCTGATCAGAAAGCTGAAGTTGATTTTATTGCTGCAAAACAGAGACAGCTTTTGGGAGCGACAAGGATATAGCTGCGCTGTTGGGCGCCATTGTATGGCCGAGGCTGGCGGCAGCCTACATAGAAAATCGCCTGAGTCCAGCGATGCCCGAGGATGACTCGCAGCTGGAGCACTTCCAACTGGTATGCAAGGCCGCCCAGCGTTTTGAGAGCCAGGCTGCTTCCCTTGGGTACGTGTGATCTTCCAAATGGGTCATAACTGTCACCACCACGAGTGTGAATCCCTTGACAAGCCGTGCTGACCAACAACCTTTGGGGTCACTTTGCGCAATTGTCATTGAGATTGCACTTGATTTCTCTTGAAAGGGAGGGCGCTTGATACATTTGCTGCTGTGAGTAATACCTGTTGCCTTGATGGACCGCTAGTGATCATACTTTTCTCCAAGTCATGGCGACAAAGAAATTACCGTTCTCGGCCAGGTTTGTGCCGCGGGACGAGGATGGCCGCGGCCGCATAGGGCAGTACGTGCGCCACGCGCTGGACCGATTCCTGCACGCAAAGCGGCTGCGCGTGGTTGCCGCCGCCCGGGACGCGCTCATGGCGGCCGATGCCGACACGGTGGAGGCCGGCGAGCCGCTGCCGGCCAACCGCAACGCCGTCGCCGCGCTGAAAGAGCGCCTGCTGGCAGGTGCGTTGTGACAAGTAATAAATTATAAATACTGATGCCGGTGCACCGCGACACCGTGTCCGCGCTCAAGCAGCGCCTGCTGGCTGGGGCAGGTGCGCTCCGATGAGTCAGCGGTTAGTCATCTTTCAGGCTTGTGTGCGTTGGTTCTCAGCAAATGCCTTTTGTGTAACGGGGTGATTGCGGGGGGTGTATGGGGTTATTGAGGCAATTGAACCGTGACCCTGTGGCTGCGCCGAAAGAGCGCCTGCTGGCCGGGGCAGCTGCGCGTCGATGAGTAATGATAAGTCATGATGCAGCATTCTTTTCGGTGATACCCCGCCGCTGCCTTGTGGGAACGGGGCTTGCAGGGCGGTTGACGGAACTGCATCTGATCTGTGGCTTGTGCAAACTTACTCAGGATCATAGAATGAAAGACCCTCAATTTAGTGCCTTGATGACAATCTTGACAGTAAAATCTGCAACTGCAGGGGATTCAGGTGCATCAGGAGCTGCCTCGGCAGAAGCGCCGTTGAATTGGGGCGCGGAAGGGGAGGAGGGGCCCCTCCTTGCAACAGGTGCCGCGCCTAAAGCCAAGTTCCTCTGGGAAAGCTCCCACTTTTGGAGTGGGTGCATGAGCGTTATTCACTCTTCTTAGGTAGTATGCCAGCATTGTTGAAGCCTGACATGGTGTTCTATCAGACAGACAGAAGTCTGCCACCCCATTCCTGCGGTCATAAGCATGTCTTGACACGTGACCCAGCAAGGTCGTGGCAAATCTTGAAGTCTGTCAGACAAGTCAAAACACCCGACCTAGGTACCTGAATCCTACACTTCAGCGAGCTCGCTCTGCCGGTGCAGGGCGGTACAGGATAACGCGGCGGGCGGAAGCGCTGGTTGCGCTGATGCAGGGGGCACTAGAGGAGGCGGTGAAATCCGGCAGCCCCGCCGTTGCGCAGTCGCTCGCCGCCGCCGTGCAGGACGCGGCCGAGCTGGCCGGCGCGCTGCCGCCCTCCGTGCGAGCCCGGGAGCTGCAGGCGCGCTGGCCTGCTTGCCGTGCGTTCTGGGGTTGCAAGGCGACCTACAGATTGTATTTGATTGCTTTGATTGCCCTGTCTGCCCTCAATTTCAAGGAGAACCGCATGATCTGCCTTGATCTACACAGGAGCGTCTGCTGTGTAACGTCTCCCACAAGTCTGACCAGAAGGCTGCTCTCCCCACTCAATCACTTGAGGATGTGAGAGCTGCCTCCTGCGCCTCTTTGTGACATCGGAAGGCGCAGCTTGCGAGAGGGTTCTGCTGCGTCTAGCCTTGCACACGCAGCAGCAGCCATCTGGAGCAGGCTAAGAATTCCTCACAAACAACTTTTGCAGGAACAAAGGCCAGGCATCCTGGAAGCTGACAAGCAGGAGAGAAAGGCTCTGAGTGGGTGCATCTGGCGACTACCGCAGGTGCCGCAGCCGGCGGCGCTATTCCACAACGATTGCCACCACGTGGCCGCGCAGCTGCTCAGCCTGCCCTACCTCTTCGCGCCCGCCCTCGCGCAGCTGGCGCCCTCTGCCCCCTCCCACTTCATCGACTCCGCCCTGCGCCTGCGCGCCGCCGGGACGGCCGTTCTAGACGCCCAGGTGCGAATCCTTCAGTGGCCATTGTGTTTGGGGCCTGCAAGGATCAGGCCACTGCTACCAGCTCGACAATGTTAGCGCAATAGGTTGCAATGCATGCTTGACGATCTTCTAGAATAAAGAGGAGGTGGCATCCCTTTTCGCTCTGCTTCATGCGGCACCTGCAGATCTTGTTTATTCAGTGCATGAGAAGAATTCAAATTTATGACATTAGCTGCTAGGGGTGTCGCATTGCAATGAACAGATGTTGTGAAGCCCTCCATGAGATCAGGGCCTCCTCTAACCGTGCCATGTATAGTGTGGTGAGCACATGGTGAGTGTCAGGAGCATTAAATAGGAGGGGCAAGAGACAGAATGTACAAAATTCTTGTGCAGGTGGAGAGGCAGGCTGGTGAGGTGGCAAGCGTGCTCGACGCGGCAGAAGGCTTCTCCAGGCTACATGTGGCCCAGCGAGGCATTGCCGCCCGTAAGGTGCTGCTCGCCTTTCCTTCGCGGAAATTTTTGTTTCCTCTGAGTAAATCTACATTCTACTTGCCAAAGTAATGCAGTCGTCTGACTTCTGCCACAGCCGCTGCCTTCCGTGGGGATCCGACAGGCTTGCCTGACCGGCATGAGGCAGCAGCCCGCACACTCCGGCGGGGCCCATGGGAGTGGGTGCCTAAGATATATGGCCACAGAATGCATTGAACGATAGATGTGGTGCGTGCAGGTGGTGCAGCAGGCGCTGCATGCCTTGCGGCGGATGGGGGACGTTCTGGGCGGCGTCCTGGCTCCGCGCGAGTTTGTGCGCGTGGCCGGTACTGTCGTGCAGACGCTGGCCGACCGAGCTGTGGGTGCGTGCACAACAAGACACAGTGCAGCGAACATATCTGCTTTGCAATTTGCAAATCGCGGGGATTATGAGGCAGCAGAGCGCAGCAGAAGAAAGTGGGCTGACTAGGCTGTCCATTCAGCCTAATAAAGATTGTGGGCAAGCCTTTAGGGAACTTTGAATGTGGCATCCTTTGTAATATTTCAGCCTCTGCAGATGCGCTGAGCCTGGGCTTGATGGAACCTGAAGCGACTGCTTGTGTTCCAGAAATAGCCGCGGCCCCTTCTTGACCATGAGGGCTCACTATGAGGGTCTAACTTCGAATGATATTTGAAAAATACTGAAAATGGCAGGCGAGCTGCTGGCGCTGCGGGACATAAGCGTGGAGGAGAGCGAGGATCTGCCACGCATTCTGGGCCCGCTGGCCGACGACGCCGCGGCCGCCGCGCTCGGCCGCTCCGGGGCGCTCGACCAGCCGCCGCCCCACCGCGACGCGCTGCTGGCCGCCATTGAGGCCGGCGCGCCCGCGCTCGCCAAGCTGCGGGTGCGCGCTGTTCCCTCCCGCTACGCATTGTTTTACGAGTGGAAGGAGGGGATTACTGCAAGGCTAGCTGGGATCAGTTTGAGGCCTTAGAGCGAGCCAAGAAGGTCGAAATTTCAGCTTCTGACTTCATGCAAGCATGAGCCTACTCTTGGGTTCATTATTCCAGCAGCAGTGTTGCTGCCCAGCTTGCAGATGTCAGGACTTGTCACCATCTGCTGGCTCATCAAGGATTGCTCGCCGAATGGATCTTCAAGCTGGTGTACATAGAGATCGCAGCAGAGGGTTATTCCTTGCTCAGGCTGCTGATGTTTGCTGCAGGAGGTGCTGTTTGTGATGGGCGCGCGCTTGGTGGAGATCGACCAGAGGTGGAAGGATGGCGGCCTGGAGAGGGCCGGGCTTACTGCAGATGAAGTGGTGCACTTGGTAAGAACCTGATGTCTCCAGTTCTTTGTCGGTCAGTCAGATCACACCTTCTCTCGGGAGCAGGGCTGATCAGGTCCTGCCGGGGATGGCTGCACAGCAGAACCCGCCAAAAGTGATAGATTATGGTTCGGAGAGCGGTTTTTACTTTTGCCAGTGAAGCGTGCCACACACATTTCTGGACAAGCGTACTAGACAGTGTCATGAAGGGCCTTTGCTGAGAGTACTTAATGTTTGCATGCTGTGCTGTCCAGCAGCTTGTACAGTGAAGGAGTGTGCAGGTCCGATCATGCGGTGTTCAATAAATGATAAATTGACGGTTCTGGCCGCAGATCGAGGCGCTGTTTGAGGACACGGACCTGAGGAGAGAGGTGCTGCAGCACATCAGATCAGCAAGGTGACCCTGCCTGTCACGGCTGGCAGGGTTGTGCTGCGTGGTCTGTGTCCTATGTGTAGTACTAGGTACTAGGGGAAGCATGGAGTTGGGCTAGCACCATTTTATAGGCCTCGCATCTGCGATGGGTTGCTGCGATGGAAGTTGCTGCGATGGGTTGCTGCGTTGAAAATAGAATGAATATACAATGGGAAGTCCTTGATATCGGACTTGGGTGCTGTAGGGCATGTATGTGTAATCTTACTCTGAACACCAGCGCGGGACTAGTTTGCCCGGCTCTTTGTGCTTGCAAGGTGTGCACTGGCGTTGTGAGCAGTGCTGAAGCTCGGGCTTCCGTTTGCTCCATCGTAGTCCTATCGAAAACAGGATAGGCTTATCCGCTCTGGGCACCGTTCCACTTCTCTGTTCGGTGATCACTGATCTGCTCCCTCGACCTGCGCCCAAGCCGTCTTGCGCTCATGTCCATCTATGCCTATAATTGCTGTAAACCCGGCACTGAATGAAAGCTCAGGTGCGCAACAATGTATCGACCGAGAATTTGGAAAAAGTACACTTGGCAGAATCGGAGATCTGATTCCGGATCGCGTTTCTTTCAGGAAGCAACGTGGACCTTTCAAACATGGTTCGCCGCCGAACGGATGGCTAAGTGGGTCAAAAGCGAGCATCCAGAAAATCTATCATCCCATCACCCTGCTTTCCAGAGCAGAGACCAGAGCATGCAGAGGGAGCTCACAGAAAATGCCCCAGATGATCATGAGCGTACCAACAACACGGCAGACGGACGGCAGGGAGCGGACGGGGTGATGCAGCATCCTGGAATCGCGCCCGAGCCGGGCCTCGGTTCCTGCCAGCCGGGGCCCAAGCCGAGCCTTTTGGGCTCGAAGCGCAGCCACAGCTCCGGAAACAGGTCGGATGACTCCGAGTCCGGCACCGAGCAGAGCCACCACGACCAGCGGCAGCGTAGGCGAGGTGGGGTCCGCCCAGACCGAAACAACCCGTGCAGGAGGCCAGGCCCAGCACCAGTGTACACGTTGCTCACGCGCAGCTATGTGCACGCAGGCAATCCATGGAGCGAGGACGAGCACCGGAACTTCCTGGCCGGCCTCAAGAAGCTTGGCAAGGTGTCCCAGCCGCGTTATCACCAACTTTAGCTTAATTCTGTTGCTCGCGAAACAGCCTGAAAGCAATCACGTGCAAAGCAGAGGCATGACTTTCTCCAAGGAGCCTGGTGCGAGCCCCTGGTGTTCGGTGTGCAGGGAGACTGGCGGGGAATCTCCCGGCACTTCGTGCAGACCAGGACGCCCACGCAGGTCGCCAGCCACGCCCAGAAATATTTCATCCGCCAACTGAACCTGCACAATCGGAAACGGAGATCGTCGCTGTTTGACATGGCGCCGGAACCGGAAGCGGTGAGCAGATAGCACAAGGGACGACGTGGCCTGCCTAGGAAGGGCGTCTTGCTGCTTAGATACCCAGCGCACATTTGGACGCTGGAGTCTCTGATGGCATATGTAGCTCTGTGCAAGGCAATTGTGCGTCACCATAGCGAAAACAAAGTATCTTGCTACTTCTACATCTACTCCTGCGCTCCTGCAGGCACCCAGCACCGGCATTGGCCAGGAGGCAGCGATGTTCCAGCAGAGCAGACAGGGCGATCTGCTTGCTGGAGGCATGCAGGGCAGCAGAGGCGGCGGCCCAGCAGACGTCCACAGGCTCAAGGGTGCGCGCTGCACAGCTTCACTTCAATCTCAGCGCGAATTTGTGAGCCTTGCCTAAACAACAGGCCTGAGCATTGTGAGAGGACATGCGACAACTTGGAGCAGGAGAACGCTCTCTCTTGGGCATTCCGGGACCTGCGTGCATCACAGGCCTGAACCCCTTGTGAGCGCACATGTGACCGATCAGAAGGAGGCTCAGATGGAGGACAGGACACCAGCGGCTGACTTCCATTTTCTGATGTCTTCAGGAGGGGGGGGCCTGCATGATGAGGGTGTGGGGTACCAGCAGTGGATGCAGGGGCAGCAGCAGATGCCGGCGCCCGGCGCGCATCCGGCAGTGCTGCAGGCCATGCTGCAGGCGGCTGCGGTCGGGGGCCAGTGCATGCCCCCCATGGCAGCCATGTACATGGCCGCGGCATTCGGCGGGCGGCCTCCTGGGCTGCCCCCGCTGCAGCAGCAGGTCTGCCAACGCCCGGCTTTGCAGTATTCCTTATTTTGTGCCATCAAGAACGTCGAAAAGTCAATCGCGGTGTGAATAGTAGCTAGAGTCATCTCTATTACTCCTCAGGAGATATTCCGATAGTCAATTATTAGACACTGCAAAACTCCGTAGGGAGCCCTTGAGAAGCTAGCTGTATCGTGGCTTTGTCTGTTCATCCATTTTGAGGGCTAGTTCTGGCAGGACTCATCACTCACATCTGTGCAGGATGCTGTTGCTGACATGCCTTTTTTTTACTCCGCGCAGGGCGGATTTGGGCTGCCGCCGCCGTTCGGCTTTGGCGGGCTGCCCGGCATGCCGTCGGCCGGCGGGCCGGGCGCTCTGACGCCGCAGCAGCTGGCAGGCATGTCAGTGCTGCTTCAGCAGCAGCAGCAGCAACAGCAGGCGGCGGCCGCCGCGGCCATGTTCCCCGGGGCCTACAACCCGCTGGACCCCTCGGCCTTCGCCGCGGCGATGCAGAACCAGTTTGCGAATGCGGTCGCGGCGAATCAGATGCTGGCAATGCAGGGGCAGATGGGCGGGCTGCCCGCTGGCGTGCAGCTGCCGCCCCCCGGGCCGGCCCCATTTGGCGGGGGGCCCGGGCTGTACAGGCCCCCCAGCGTGGGGAACCTCTCGGGCTTCAGCGGACTGGGATCGCGCGAGGCACCCAGCCAGCAGCAGCAGCAGCTCACAGACGAAGGAGAGCGCAGCTTTGGGCGGCTCCGAGATGCAGGTGGGCGTCACAGCATGAGGATTCATGCATCATTTGGATGAGATCGAAATTTCTGATTTGGGTAGCCTACAGGTAACAGGATGTCATGTTGAATCTCTGAGTAGTAGTGCTAGTTTGCCCAGATTTTGTGCAAATTGAGAGGTGGAGTCTTTAGTAATGTAACTGCCATTTCCACAGACAGCAGACTTGCAAGCATGCACGGCATGAAGCGCCTGGGGCATTGATTGAATGGTGTGGTGACAGGCACAGCGTCGATGGGCGGAGTGGAGCGAGGAATGCCCAGCAGCCTGCCCAGCAGAGAGCAGTCTGCGCAGAACACCGACGGCGGCACTGACATGCGGCCCAGCCGAGTGCACCGGCCGCAGCCCAGCCACGCCCGGCCCGCCTACCCAAGTGCGCCCGCCCACCCACTGATTAAAATTCGCAACCATTGTTACTCCAGATCTTGCTCCCCTAGATGTGCTCTCTGCGTGTTCAGATCTGCCTGCAGCGACACAAGGCCAACGGTCCTGGTAGGAGCATCCCGCTGCAAGGCGTTGAATTGCCCAGAAAGCCCCTGACGAGCAGCTTTCTCGAGGCCGGGAGGGCACCAATCTGTTGTAAGGCTCGACTGTCCATGTGTGCATATTAGGGTCTGCCTGCAGTGTATCGGCACCAGTGGCTGACAGGCAGCTGCGCGCACTGCAGGCAACTTCCTGCGTGAGGGGGGCTTTGCAAGGAGCGGAATGAGCGACCTGGGAAGCGCCGGCAGCGAAGGCCGCCAAGCTGGCGCTTCGGCACATGACGGCAGCATGCGCGCATGCCCGCTCAGCGAACGGCTGGGCTCGGGCGGCAGATTATCCTCCTTCCGCCAGCTGGCGCAGTCCCCCAAGACCAGCGGCGTGGAGGACCAGGGGGAGACGACGGGGGGCAGCGGTGGCCGCTCCGCTGGCGAGCAGGGGCCGCCTTCCAAGGAGGCCCGCTCCTCCTCCTGCACCATCACCACCAACCGCCAGGTGGGACATATCATCCTGTGCATTACAGTATCAATCTTACTTTTGACTTCTATTGTAATATTGCACATGTGCAGTGCAGTGGAGGATCTGCAATGTGTGCTCTGCTGCATCTGCAACTTCTTTGCCTGAAGGCTGTACATTGCCACATGCCTATTCCCGAGGGCGCCTTTCGTTTCCTGGTCTGAAGACTGGAGGGCTTGCCACGGTCGCACTGGTGCTTGCTGGGACGTGCACCCTCTTTCACATTGCATTCAGCTCCATGTAGCTCCATGTATGAATGTATTCTACTTTGTACAGCGTGCTTAATGCTGCGTTCTGTGTGGTGTGCGCAGGGGCAGCAGGCGCTTGGGGACAGTTGTGGGCTGTCTGCAGAGCACAGGTTCACGCCTGGCGGATCGATCCAGTCATCGCTGCAGGACACTCAGGACAACTCGCTCGGCACCTCAACGGAGTGCGGCGCCAGCCTTAATCAAGGCCTGCACAACGTGCTATCGCCGCATTGATTCACTTGTTAGCATGAGTAAGGGCGCTTCAGAAGCCTGGCAATTGCTGTGGCCAAAGTGAGGCTGCTCTCAGCCGCAGATCCCAGTCTTTTACAAGCAGCAGCGTGTGCCGATTTGTGCTGCCGTCTTTTGGTGGTATCGGGATCTTGGGCAAGGCTCTGTTGTGCAAGTGGTGGCATTCCATGGAGTTGCCTTATGGGTGGGCATGGCGTGGCAGAGGGACGAAGGGTAGCAAGGCAAGAGGATGAGCATGGTTGTCTCAAAGTTGTTTGGAAGTTCTGGGAGCACCAGGGCAGCCAAGAGTTTGAGTCTGGTTGTTTGAGTATTGTTCGCATCTGCATGTTTCTGCAGTATCGCCGTCCCTGCTCTTGCTCTATGTGTTATTCTCAGGGACACGTCCCGTGCAGTGCCCGTCAATTTAATTTCTCTTTTTGTGTGGGTCCTTGCCACGCCAGCTGCAATAGTCATCACAAGGCGCTTTTGTGAGGGAGGTTAGCGGATGGAAGGCGCGGGTATTATTGGATTTGTACAAAAAAAGGTTGGTTGCAGTGGATTGCTGGCAGGGAACTTCTCTGGGCTGCGAAGCTTCCAGCAGTATGGTTGCTGTGGGATTGTGGCGATCACTATTCTTTTCTTTGAGGCGGAAGTTGTGCGGCCGTGTACGATACAGGGCCCCCTTTTTGAGACAAAGGACCTCCAACGCAGAAAGGGGCACTATGACATACAGACTCTGATCTCAGATCCACTTCTTCTTAAGGCCCGATTACCCACGCTACTATTTGAGAGCACAAGAACGGTAGTGAGCCTTGAACGTGAGCTTCTGTATTGAGGGTGCCAAACAGTGCAGTGCTTTGGACCGTCACCTTTTGCGCTTTGTGTTTGTTTTCTGCATCCCCCCTCTGTCATTGAAGCAGCCATAGGCCCTGTGGAGCGCTCAGCGTTAAGGGCGGGGGTGTGCATTCCGATGGTATGGTTGAACCTGTTTGATCCAGTTGAGAGCTGATCAGGCCTGCATGTTGGCACAAGCTAATCAGAGAGCTTACAGGGCCTCATGAAACATAATGAGGAGTTTGCGTACCGGGCAACATGCTCAGGACAAATCCTGATGGCAGGAGGTTGCGGGGAGGGGTTTTGTTGCGTGAAGGATTTGCAAATTGGATTTGCCGCTTCGAAAGTTGTGATTGCAATTGGTGGGTGGATAAGGTTGGCTCGTGTCACAATCAGACCCATATATGCTGTCTTCCAGTCTCATGAGCGATAAGTTGTGAATGTGACTAGCTAGCGCACATATTCTGACAGTGAGCAGTCTTGCTGGCGGTATTGCAAGACAAAGTGTGACGGTCCACCCATCGCATGATGTAGTTGGTGTCAACGGAGACTTTTATTTGCTTTGTGTCAACAAAAAGATCCGGAACTTATAAGATCTCTAGATCTAGATTTTGAGTGGTACTGGTCGCTTGGATTGCTTTGGGGCCAATAGACTACTCACATGGTAAAAGTAAATTTTGTTCAATGAGTTCTTTCACATGCGTGCATGACACCGCAGTGACTATATGATCAATGGTATGCATATCTGTAAATTCATGCAACATGTACTCAAGATGGCATCCGCCCACATGTTCACGCGTCTTGCATGCGCATGCGTTGCTGTGAGATCTCTGAGAGCACTGCTCTGATGCTTTCAAGAGTTTGAGCGAACCTCAAGACCTTCCAGAGACATGCGGCATTAATTGACCATCACAAACCCATCTTCTGACAGAGCTACAAATTTGCTTGATAATTTTTGAGCCCTTGCGGCTCTCCAATCATCTCCTGCCCTATCTGGCCATCAGTGCAATTTCCCTGTGGACGGTTCCACATTCGCATGCACAGCCCCAGCGCCCACTTTCTGAGCACTTGCTAGTATCTGATAGTAGGTATGATATGCTTGCCTGCCAGAGGCAAGCTTCGTATGCAGAGCAAGCTGCATGTCAAGGCTGCTAGCATTTATTGTCTATCAATTGGCAGGTGCATCAAGCAGCCGCCCCTGCAGCTACTGCGGGCTCAAGACTACTGGCACCATTGCTGCTGCTGCCCTGGCTTCTGCCGCTGGCCCGCTCGCGCACAGTCATGAACAGCCCGTTCTGCGTGTGGATGGTGGCTCCTGTGGTCATGCCAATGTCCTGATCTGGCACTAGTTCAAAATCAAACCGCTTCAAAAGCACTGCCAGCGCCACAACGGCCTCCATCAGTGCAAACTGGTCCCCCACACATTTCCGGGGGCCCCCGCTGAACGGTATGAACCTGCATTGCACACAACCAAGCCTTCTGCCATAATTTTCTTGGATCACAGTCCTGCATGCGGCACCATCTGGCAGTGCAAATTGTTGATACGGCAGCATCTCAGCAGTAATGCATGTGTACCGCAGCTTGACAGTGGGCATGTGTACAGTGGTGCAATCGGTGCCTGTGAGGCAGTGCAAATGCAAACTTTATCTGCCTCACATGCAAGCTCTGCCACAATGCTTGCTATGCAGTGCTTCTGTTGTCAGAATTTGACAAGGAGTCTGAAAAGGCAGCACGGCAATATCTGCAATGCAGCAAGCAGAATGGTCGCGAGGAACACCTGTAGTTGGTGGTCTGCTCGCTGGGCACGGGCTCATCGAGGGGGAAGCGTTCTGGGCGGAAGTCATTTGGGTCGTCCCAGACGGCGGGGCTGCGGTGGATGTTGTACACCGATATCATCACGTCCTGCCCCACCGGCACCGAGTAGCCGCCTGCACACCCTAGCTCATGCTCACTCCCGCACTGCCTCTAAGTGATAGCGCATGCAGAGATGCATGCAATAGCATGTGCAGCGCCTCTGATTGCTAAGCTGCAAGCAGGGCTGCCGATCCACAGAGAGGTCCACAGAGAGGTCCAAAAAGATGCACCAGCAGTTCAGACATCTCCGTGCTGGAGAGGTTCTAAGGAGGGAGACAGGTGCAGTTACTACAATGCACAATCGTTGGGCTCACGCTTTGCAGGCCGTCAGGGGCAAGAAGCCCGGGACGCCAGAAGCTGCAGCAGCAGACGGGAAATCTCCAGCCTGGAAACGGGCTTCATAGGAGGGGAATAGACACAACTACGGCAATGGTCTCATGTTCACGGCCTGCGAGGGGAAGTCCCCGAGACCTTGCACAAAAAGTGCAAAGATTTGGGCGCCAGGAAAAGGGACTTGAAAGGGCGCGCATGCGCACCGGGGAGGGTGTCGGCGACTTGGGCACGGCGCAGGAGGACGGGCGGGTGCGGGTAGAGGCGCATGCTCTCGTTCACGCAGCGCATCACGTACCGCAGCGCCATGAAATCCTCCACGCTCGGCGCCGCACGGTCCCCCATCACCGCATCAACCTCCGCCCGCGCCTGCGGCAGCAAAGCTAACATCTCAGACTACTCCCAGCAGCAAACCGCGCGTCATGGCATTTATGCGACAACACCTTACACACCCAGGGGCCTTTCAAGCATTGTTCAATTTAATTTAATTGCAACCTCTCCGCAATTGCCATATTCATTTGCCGGGAAGTTGCCTCTGTTCTGGACGTGCCCACAAGCACAAGAATACTTGCAGGTCTAAAAGGAAGAGGAAAAAGTGCAGCTGCCTGGGGGGTAACGGGGCACAAGCATCTTTGCAGGATGACAAGCAAGAGGGCCAAGTTATATATGCATGGAGTGGAAATCGGGCACGGAGGTCCGGCGGCATGCCTTGGCCATTGCATGCACCTGTTTGCACCCTGTCATACCCCGACTGCTCTTACTCTGCGGAATCTCTGGCTAGTGCCGAGCAAGGTCCTTACAACGCCAGGTATACTGGACTGTATATGTATGGGTCCTCTCATCCAGGCCATGTGTTGCACTGTCATATCCCAGGGGGTCCTCTCAGTCTGTAGATGATATGGCTGGTGCAAAGGAGTAAAGCTCCTACCAACAACTTGTGTATCTTTACAGGGATGCAGTGAATCTTTACCTTGGCCATGGCACGGGGATTCTGCTCGAGGAGGTAGAGGGTCCAGGTGAGCACGGAGCCGGTCGTCTCGTGCCCCGCCACCAGCATGGATAGCAGATCGTCGCGCAGCTGCCTCGATGACACCTCCTCGCGCGACGCTATCAGGAACCGCAGCACGCTCGGGTCTGCCTCGTTCATGTAACCGTCGCCAAACTGCGCCTGCGCAGTCGTTTTAAGGGCACAGCATCAGCGCACAATCCCTGGCCCTATCCATCGAGATTATTCCAACGGAGGGAGACTGGTGTGTATGCAGAAGAGCCGTTCTGCATGCTTCCTCATGTGATCCTGCTAGAGTCATTTGAGGCTTTTCTGATAGAAGCGCATGGCCCGGCGAGAACGGACGGATGAAAAGTGAGCAGGCGCTCTATTGCTTGCAAAAGGTGGGCCGCTGCTGCCACCCTGGCACCCTGACTGCAAAGCAAGCTGCCACAACATTTCTTGGGGATCAACCACACAGACCACCTGTCTGTGTGGGCCAGATCGCCGTGGAAAGACATCATGCCAAAGGAGGACACACAAACAGAGCACAAGTGTGGGCCTGCCAGAAGAAGGCAAGTCAGACTCATACTACCTCTTCCCACGCTCAAGCCTGCAACTGGAGCGCTGGTCGTGGAAGGCCAAGAGTGCATGCATGTTTCCCACCTGCTCCTCGGCGTCGACCATTTCTTTGCATTTCGCGATGAGGCGCTCGGTCTCGGCGCGGATGAGCTCCACGGCCTCCAGGGCCTTGCGTTGCCGCGGCACGAACGGCGCCAGAAAAGGCAGCTTCCAGAGCGGCAGCAGATCCGTCGCGCGCTGCTCCGTCTCCTTCAGCGCCGTGTACACCGCCTGCAACATGTGCTCACGTATCAGCACATGTGGCCAGCACCTCATGCATCCTTGTGAGCATCTTTACTTCTCATAACATTTTCTTTGCAATGCGCAGGGGCACACGGTGGCAGGGTATGCGTGCCAGCCCAACTTCTCGCCGAACGGGCGCTATGTGATGAGCGGGGACGGTGAGGGGCGGCTCTGGTTCTGGACTGGAAGAAATGCAAGCCGTACTGGACTATCAAGGCGCACGAGGGTGTTTGCATCGATGCAGAGTGGCACCCTCTGGAGAGCTCGAGTGCACACGAGTGTATGAGTACATGCAGGCCATGCCACAATAAGGTACATACTGGCCGGATGGAGCTGCGGAATCCAACTGCGCAGAGGATTCTTACGAAAGAGGAGGACAGACTTACATGGAAATTGGACAAGCGTGAAGCCAGGTGGATTTGACCCAGGACCAATTGGGAGGGAAGGGAAAAACTGAGGAAGGGGACATGAAATGCTGGGGTGTGCAGGAATGGCCACAGAACGATTGATTGCTTGGAGGCGGCAGTACAATTGGGAGGGAAAGGCGCTCACCTGGATGAGGGGTGATTGGGTGTTGAGGGCGTCAAAGTCGTAGTTGAAGACCGCCTTGCCGATGACGTCCAGCGTCAGCTGCGAGAAGCATGCCTCCATGTCTATGCTCTCGCCTGAAGCAGCCACTCCCTGCGCACCCAGGAGAATTAATTGGTTGAATGTGAGACCTCACAACTAAGCTCGAAGACTGTACTTTTACATGGCTGCTTTTGAATTTATGCAGTGTGAAGATGGCAGATGGTCTGTGCTCAAGGAGGAATTTTATCTCACCAACAGCGCTCCTGCTCTGATGCACCATTGTGAGCCTGTGCTCCTCTTTGCAGCTGTCATGGATAGACCCTGGTTTCCAGCAAACTGGGGAGTGTAATGGTCAGGAGAAGGCTAGTCAGTGGCTGGTCAGGGGCCGCACCTCCAGCTTTGTCGCCAGGTGCTGCGCCGAGGGCCCGAACACGCGGTCGGCCATGGCGGCCAGATATGCGCGGTGCAACGAGGGGCCCACCGCTCGCCGCCGCACGCGCCAATTGTCGCCCCCCGTGATCGCAAAGCCGTCCCCAAATAGAAACTCTGACACCTGCAGAATCCCCACACTGTCCGTGATGCTCCATCTCCACAGCTCGATCACGAAGCTCGGGGGGGCCTGATGTTTATTGAATCTTGCTGGCTTCCAAGTAATTCATGAACAGATAGTGTACAGCAAGCCCCCAAGCGATGTTCTGTGGCAGGAGTCGGCTCCCCAGTGCAGCTGTTGTGTCTGTGCTGGAGCGCACCTCTGCTACAAGGCCCTTGACGTAGATGGGCCTCTTGGGGTTGTCAGTAGCCCGCAGCACATGCTTGGCCGCCTCCGGGTCTGACACCACCAGGAAACTGGACACAGGCCCTGCACATGCACCAACATTCTCCCTTGCTTCATGGCCGCCGTACACGTGGCCCTTTGGGCTCCCATGGCATATTCCCATGCATGCGTATTACGTCATGGCGCGTATGGCAGATGCCATCCTGGGTATGATATGCGGTGCTGCTGCAAGAGGCGCGCACCTGTTGGGAGCAGGTAAACAGGCCCTGTCTCCTCCATCCACTTGTAGAGTGCTTTGAACAGCGCACCACCCAGCAGGTCCTTGATGTCATCTGGCTTTGCATCTGCCACTGGCACATCCTGCACAATGCACCGCCACATCTTGTTCAGGTCGACAAGAGCACGGCACTAAGCAAATGGACCACAGGCTTGGATGCCGATCTTGTGTAGATGGTGGCGCATGCATGCCATCTGATGCATGCAACAGACCCAGAAGGCGCACCGATTTGCCGCCCCAGAGTCTGCCGAGCTGCGTGAGCCAGCCAGGGCTCGTCAGGGATGCACCTGCACCTGCTGTGTCTATGAGCTTCTGCAGACCGCGGTCCACAGAGACGTCCAGATCAATCTCCTCCTGCGTGATCAGTAGATTCCAGGTAAATTTCAAGACAAAGCCTTGCCCACAGGTGCAAATAATCACCACAGGATACAAATTTAATTATTCCATCTGCAAAGACAATCGCCCACCTCAGTGTCCACAGCGCGGACTTGGATGTCCCGAAGCAGCCGATCTGAGGGCCTGCTCCAAGAGTTCTTGGAAGCCTGGTGGCTATTTATGGTATTGAATATTCTCGAGGTACTGCAGATGCTTTGAGGATAGGGAATACGGCCTGCAGGTGGCAGAGTGCCCAATGGAAAAGCGCTCATTCTTTTATATTCGCAACAATCACAATATTATGAGCAATTCAATACATGCATTTATCAGCTGCCTTCAAAGTACTGTAGTATAGTATCAGGCTCTTCCCACTCCTCAGCACGAACTGTCTTCCCGTTGCGATCACTCTTATCCCAGACGTCTGATCAGTCATCGCTTACGATATAGTGCTCCGTCCAACTGTCGTTCAAACTGTGCTCCCGAAGCTGGAGTCGATCGAGAAGGACTCCTCGTACTTGTATTCGTGTTGTCAGCACAACCGGGACTCTTTCCTATACCAGGGTTTCCTGGTTGAAGTGCTGCCTCACGTTGCAGTTCCTTCATCGCCGATCTGAACCGAGAAAGAGATGGTGAACGGTTAAGTGAAAACAAGCAGAACCCACATTCCAACGAGGTACATATTTATTTCATGCTCCCACTAGCGTTGTGCCTAGCAAGCAGTGATTATTGGATTTGCTGTAAAAGTAAAGTTTTGGACGGCAGATCTCTCTGACAAAGAGGCATTTATCCCTCATGTTTTAGTCCTCGAGTGCTTCTATTAGAACATTGAAGTAGATTAACCGTAAATGTTATGAGTTTTCTGGCCTAAGGGCCATAGATTGCAAGTTTGTTCAAGCCTAGGAGTGATGGAGGATGAGGAGAGCCTGTCAAGGTCCACGTCTGGGTGGCACACAGAGTGTCTTGAGATTTCAAAATCGAGGTACGGGCAGGGCAATTTTTCTGAGCTGAAACTGCATATCTGTACAGGATGTGGGAGCCCCACAAGCCTGATGGGGCAGATGGGGAAACATCTGGAGCGAATGCAGCCAATGGGCACTCAGACCGCAATGGTCAGCCACCTGCAAATTCCCTGCAGCCTTCACACTCCCACCCTGGCGGCCTCACCTCCGCCGGTGCAGTCCATCCCTTTGCCGCCTTTGGCTGCCTAAAAAATGTAGCGGTGGAGCAAGCTGGTAGCCTGCAATGTTCACTGCCACTCCCTGTTGGCTGCCTGGACAAGTGCAACCCATTCCTATGCTGAAGGCATGCGGTACATTCGTTCTGATGCCGCTCATATGTTCCCATTGCAGAGGCGGAGCAGCTACTGCAGGTGTATGGCAGGAATGAGTTGGAGGAGAGGACCACATCAAAGCTGCTCGTCTTCCTCAAGCTGGTGCGCTGAAATTGCACACCCACAATCTCTCAATACTACCTAGCAAAGAGAATGCACTCCTCCAGCAGAATGATGCCTTCAGATGACATTGCCATCTGTCCCTTAGTCTTGCATGGGAGAATAGACGCGCCTGTACTTCACGCAGAATATTCATTAGAGCTAAGCAACTGCATATCTGAAGAGTGGGTGCGGCTGTGCAGCTGGTGATGCCCATGCCCATCATGATCTGGCTGGCGGTCATTGTGGAGGCGGCCATTGGCAACTGGCTGGACATGATCATCCTGCTGCTCATCCAATTTGTGAACGCCAGCATCGGCTGGTGCGCACCCCCGCCTACACTGTATTCAGATACTACATGGCAACACAGCCCTGCTCAAATGCTTGCTCCCCTCTATCATGATCTTCCCATGATAGAGACCAGAGCAACCCCAACATGTCCATTGTTGTTATTGAAACTTCTTCAATTGGGAGCAGTGAAATTTAAGAAGCTTGTATCTTGCGCGTTGTACAAGTGCCATCTCTGACATGGTGGAGGAAACCAGAAGATACAAAAGATTGGTAGGCTGTCATAGTGCACCTGATCTTCACGGATTGGAATGTGTAATAACCATTGCAAATGCCTGCGTTTGGCTTACATTAAAACAGAGTGTATGCGGTGCAGGTACGAGACTACGAAGGCGAGCGATGCGGTGAAGGCGCTGAAGGCGTCGCTGAAGCCGCAGGCAACGGTGTGCCGCGACGGGTGCTGGCAGGTGGTGGACGGCTCCATGCTGGTGCCGGGTGACCTCGTGCTGCTGGGCTCCGGCGCGCACATCCCCGCCGACTGCCGGGTGCGCCTGCCGGCTGCATGTTTTGTAGACCTACTACATTTGAGATATATCAGCTCTGACATTCTTCATTATATTATCTATCGTGCATGCTCTCTGCACATGTGAGAGAGGAAAGTGATGAAAGGAGAGCATGCACGATTGACTTTTTCCTCTCTCACATGTGCAGACCTAACACAAGATTCAGTCTCATTGAAATCTGGAATCTCTACGTGATCTAACCGCTTCTTTCTAAGGATTTCAGTCAGAGGTTTTTCTATAGGGTCGTCCTGATTGGCATTGACTGTGTGGCGGGAATGAGGGCAAGGCAGAGAAGCTGCGATCCATCATGCACGAGCAGTGCTGTGATAGCAGACTTCGTACCCATGCATCCCAATTGAATCTTTCTCTCTGGCCTGAGAGTGCCGGCCCGCTCTCCCTTTTCGAGTATCCTGGAAGAAAGAATTTCTGACAGGTTGGAAATGCAAAGAGCTGCGCTGGGGTTGATGGCATGGCACGAGAGAGCTGTCTGCTGTGGAGCAGGTGAAGGAGGGAACGATTGATGTGGATCAGAGCGCTCTGACTGGGGAGTCACTGCCGGTGACGCTGAGGAGCAGCGACGCAGCTCAGATGGGGGCCACGGTGGTGCGCGGGGAGACTCACGCGACAGGTGCGCATTTCCCTGACTGCTGGCAGTACTGGCGGGTGTGATCTGATTAGCTTTATCTTGCCTGTGTTCACCCAAGAAGTGCAGAGGTGGCATCCTAAGTTCTAGCCTGCATGTGGCTGGCTTCCAAAACAGAGCACTCCAAGGAATAAAAGGATACCTTTGCATTATTTGAAGCAGAGCAGAGGTCAAAGAGCCAGACAAAGCATATAATCTTGCACAATTCCTTCTGTGTGGAAGCACTGAGGCATTGTGTGTCCTTGTGCAACAGTGGAGCAGACGGGGAAGAACACCTTCTTTGGGCGCACGGCGACGTTGCTGCAGAACGTGGAGAATCTGGGCAATCTCCAGCGCATCCTCATGCGCGTAGTCATCGTCCTGCTGGTGCGCCCATCCGCTCAATTTTATACTCCTTACACCCCCCTTGCATTCAGAAGTAGCTTGGGCATGAAGTCGTCATCACAATGGCCGCATGGCAAGTGCCATTTGTAAAAACAGGGTGATATATATTCATGCTATATACAATCACGGCAATCAATGGAACTCTAGTCAAATAGTAGATGTCTATAAGTGCTTTGTCAGTGCAACTATTTCATCAACAACTTCATGACGCTGCATGAGCCAGCCTGGAGAGATGGCCGGCGAGGGATGCATGCCAGGTGTGAAAAATAAGCATGGGGAAAGGGAATAGTGAGGCATGTGCAAATGAGGGAGGTTGTGTGGTGGGCAGGTGCTGTCAGTAGTGCTGTGCGCGATTGCGCTGATCTATCTGCTGGCGCGCGGCGAGGGCTTCCGCCACGCACTGGGCTTCATCGTGGTCCTGCTTGTGGCCTCCATCCCCATCGCCATCGAGATCGTCAGGTGTGTGCCAGTCACAGTATTGGTAATGTGTAGTGCTTTGATAGCGCTCTTAGAAGGTACAAATAAAAGGTGTCTTGCCTTCCAGCAATGCATGACATTATAGGTGTGCCGCACCACCTGGATGCTGTACTGCTGCGGCCCAAGCGAAGGAATACTCTGGCCAGATAAATGTCTTGCCCTGTCGGACAGATCATGTACTGGCAGGTGCCAAGCACGCAGGTCCCCTGGGGAGGTAATCGAGCCTGGTTCTCGCCGCAACAGGAGGTTGCCTCCTGAATGAGGCTCATCTGGCCCATTTATGGCACTTGAAAGGCTTGACAGCTGCTAGGCCACTGATCTGTGCCCTGGATGCAACATTGTGGCTGTCGCTGCGTTGTCAATTCTTTCCTATTGAACCCTGCTGAGCCTGTTGACCTAGGGTAGTGTGCTGGAAGGAATGATGACACGTCACTCGCCCTATGATAATGACCATGCCTGGGGTGCTCAAAGGGTGAGCGTGATTGATGTCCTGATGGGTTGATGCATGAAATTTGCAGCACGACGACGCTGGCGCTGGGGTCGCGGCAGCTGGCGGCGCAGGGCGCGATCGTGACGCGGCTGACGGCGATCGAGGAGATGGCCGGCATGACGCTGCTCTGCTCCGACAAAACCGGCACGCTCACCCTCAACCAGATGGTCATCCAGGTGCCACTCCCATGTCCACTCACACCATTGCAGTTTTTTAAAGTTGCCGTGTGGACCATGCACTCGCACTGGCGAGACTGCAAGCATCGGAAGTGTTTACTTGAGCCGCTCCCACTGGAAAGAGGGGACCGGGATGCGCGTACTGGCCTCCAGTGCGGCGTGAGCATGCAGAGGATAATGCCCTCCCTGCCTAATGCCAAATGAGCCTTCCTTTGTCCAAGAAGCCCCTGTGTGGGTGCGACGGTGGTTTCTGTCTCCTCCAGTGCTTTCTGAGTACTCGGGCTGAACAGCATGCCAAAACGGATAACACCCCAGGCCTGAATTTCAAAGGATCAGGCAGTCACCTGTCTGCTGACTCATCGATGATTTACACGCGCGCAGGAGGACTGCCCGCTGTATGCGGAGGGCGAGGACCGGCACTCGGTACTGCAGGCGGCAGCTGCCGCGGCCAAGTGGTGGGAGCCGCCCCGGGACGCGCTGGACTCCATGGTTCTCAAGGCCGCCGCGCTGCACGAGCTGGAGGGGTACACCCACCTGGACTTCACACCCTTCGATCCAGCCATCAAGGTGGGCGGAAGATTTGCTTGACGCTTGACAGATTTGCTAAGCTGTACGTTTTTCCTTTTTGGCTGGTGCTGATGAGCACCGGATTGAGGATTCTCCGGAACGTCATCTAGTCGCATGTTGCTCCCTGGCGATGTGGTGATGCATGGATCACAGATATAAGGGGCAGTGCATACTCTGGTGCGGCCTGCTGTTCCCACTAGACGCTGTGCTACTGCCCAAAGGACATAAGTTTCTCGCTGCATCCATCTTTGATATGGAAGGCTGCAAGTGATGAGTATCGAGTCGCATCAGGGAAGCCATCAAGATGACTCAAGGGCTATACTAGTGTAGCCTCTCATGGGATGCACTTTGATGACATGTTCAATGAATGCCCCACTGCAGCCTCAAACATGGAGAATGCAAAAACTTGAATGTGAAGAATTGAACTGGGCTGCTGCGTGTGCAGAGGACTGAGGCGACTGTGCAGGCGCCGGACGGCAGCAGCTTCAAGGTGACCAAGGGTGCAGCCCACGCTGTGCTCAGCCTCATCCAGACCAACACCGAGGTCATCACCTCTAGCGTCAACCAAAAGGTGTGCTATCTTTTGCTTATACCTGTATTTTACTTATTTATGTATTTTGCTTGTACATGGCTGGCTCAGATGTTTGCAACCCATTTATAAGAGTCTTTGAAGTGATCTTTTGGCCGAAGAGGAGAAACAAGACTCTTGCTGCCGAGTGTGTCTTACACCGCTGCCATTTCTGTGCATTGCAATTTGAAATGGCAGGTCTAAACCTCACAACACAAGGGGCTCCGGGTATGCTGGAATGCTTTGAACTGGTAACATTGCTGCATCTTCTCATGAGAAGAGCTTAGTTGGGTACCCTAGCATGATTGATGGTTAATGACGTTACAGTATTGTTTGATGTTTGGGGGGTGCGCTGTTGCAGGTGCAGGAGTTTGGGCTGAGGGGCATCCGCTGCATGGCGGTGGCACGCACAGACGCGCAGGGGCAGTGGCAGATGCTGGGCCTGCTCACCTTTTTGGACCCGCCACGCCCCGACACTCGCTCCACTCTGGAGACCGCCCTGCGCCACGGCGTGCAGACCCGCATGGTGCGCGACCGGCGGCCGCTACAATTTTATCTCCATCCATTGTGTGCTTGAGAATATGGTAGTGTGGCTGTGGCAGTGTTGTTGTGTTTGATGGACCACAACAACGCATGCTATTATTGCAGTTAGGCAGCCATACCTTTCACTCTTGCTTGCAAAGCGGCCATCCAGAAATACCTGAGGACCCAAGCACCGGGGGAGGCAAATTCTCGAAAGAAGCCATTCCTGTCGCTGGCAACTCTTTCTCTGTGCCGTAAGATCTCTTCTCCCATCATCAGACACTCATTGTATGGTGTTGTCTCGGAAAGGTTGCCATGGTGTGAGGAATTATTGCGGTGCATCATTGTTGCAGATAACGGGTGACAACATGCTGATAGCGCGGGAGACGGCGCGCGCGTTGGGCATGGGCACGGACATCCGCACGCCCGAGGGGCTGCCCTCCATGACCGAGGACGGCCGCATGCCCCCCCACCTCGGCCGCGACTACGCGCACGTCATCCTCCCGGCAGACGGCTTCGCACAGGTGCAGACTCCGCTGCTTTTCATGCTCATCTCTAAACGGCAGCGCAAGGGACCGCACTTGTCAAGAATAACCATCCTCTGGTAGCTTTCAACTGGGGCACTCAGCAGAATTCCTCATTCTCCCGCTAAGTGCACTGTTTGAGCGAGTATCGTCTTGGGTTTAAAGAAGGTTTTGTCTGCAGCGTGCACATCCCTTTTGAGTGATAGGAAGGCTTTTGCTCCATGGAGTTCACTGCAAAGAGTAGCAAAGCATGCAGGACAAGATCAATACCCGGGGGCAAACGCGAGCCTGTCATTGCACATACCAGTCGCTCTATCAGCCGCGCGCTTGCCGTGAAGCTTCTGATAAGCAAGAGAGTGCCCATTACCCAGAGGATCTGGACTGGCTGCAGGTGTACCCGGAGCACAAGTACCTGATAGTGGAGGCGCTGCGGCAACTGGGCTACAGCGTGGGCATGACTGGCGACGGCGTCAACGATGCACCCGCTCTCAAACGCGCTGACGTCGGTATCGCTGTCAGCGGAGCTACTGATGCCGTAAGCCTTACACAAAATGTGTCCCCCTGCTGACTCAGCCATCTGTGCGGCAAGACTACCACTGTAGGCGCCGCTATTGTGTAAGACTGCTCATGGGAAAAAGGGAAGGCTTGCACACACTGGCAGCAGGCTCGGGCAGACCCCAAACAAAGTCCGATAAAAAAGAGATTGTACAATGGAGGCTACTTGCTTTGAATGCTCAAATTAACTACTATAAACCTCAAATTAACTACTATGGACAGTCCCGGCTGCCATAACGCCTGACATGCATGCATGCATGATGCGCAGGCGCGGGCTTCAGCTGACATCGTGCTGACAGAGCCCGGGCTGAGCACCATTGTGGACGCAATAGTGATCGCGCGGCGCATTTTCCGCCGCATTTCCAATTTCCTCAACTACCGCATCGCCGCAACGCTGCAGCTGCTCCTGTTTTTCTTCATTGCCGTCTTTGCTTTCGCGCCACACGACTACAACCCCCGGGTGAGTCCCCTTTGCTGCCAGTCTGTCCTTCAAGATTGTATGCTTTAGAGTCTTGAGCATCTTACCAGATGTGATTCCTCACCAAGCATTATTGATTGTAAATCTTTGTGACTCCTTACCAAGCATTATTGATTTTAGCTTTGAAAGTTTGAAACAGTGCTCTTTGCAGCATCAGCAAGCACTTCCCAAGTGTGCTCTATGCACTGGGGGTGCACAGTCCTGAATTTCTGATTGTGCTCTCTGTTCTCGTGGTGCACAAGTCTGAAGTATTGTGTGGTGTGGCTGGGTGGTAGTGGCCCAGCTTCTTCCAGCTTCCGGTGCTGATGTTGATGCTGATCACGCTGCTCAATGACGGCACGCTGATCTCCATCGGCTACGACAACGTTGTGCCCAACCCACGCCCGGACAGATGGAACCTGAGGGTGAGCCCACTTTTGCCTGCTTACATGATAAACACATGTTCCTGGTAGTTTTTGTGACTCTAGAGCTCTGCAGCAGGCTGCTCTGAGCAGCTCATCTCAATGGGACATTAGGTGAGAACCTTGCTTTGAAGCAGGCTGCTAAAGCAGTCCATACCAGCAGGGGTTCAGCACCTCATATTGTTTACTTTGTGTAGACAGACTCACATGTTGGAAAGTAGACTGGTAGCTTCTCCTGCCGTTCTTGCGGATGCAGAGTACGGTCCATCTGGGAAACAGGATCTTGCTTGACTGCGACTTGCAAAATTTGCCTTCTGTGGGATCAGAGCTGACTCAGCTGCTGCACGGCAGGTGATATTCACGGTGGCGAGCGTGCTGGGCTCGGTGGCGTGCCTGTCGTCGCTGCTGCTGCTGTGGGCCTGCCTGGAGTCGGGCCACAAGGGCTCCCTCTTCCGCCGCATGCACCTGCCGCCCATCCCCTACGCCAAAATCATCACCATGCTCTACCTCAAGGTGACTGTTTACTCTCTAAAATTTGCTCACCTGTTCCATCTGAAACAAGCCACCTGGATTTCAAGATATGCCCAACGAGTCTGAGGAGCTGCATATAATCTGAGCTGGAGTCTGATGTGACAATAACTGGCCGCTCTCCACTGTACTAGAAGGTCAGACTGGCGGTTTCCCCTCTACATCATCACTGCAATCACGAGTGTTGCAGGAGCAGCTTCCTGGGGCCCCTTGATGCCTACCATTAAATACCTTCCCTGTTTTTGCTCCCCAGGCCCATATCCGTTTCGGCTATTTTTTATTGTTCAATCTAAGAACATCCCCTGACAACAGTGTGTGCTCCGCTGTCCAGGTGTCAATATCGGATTTCCTGACGCTGTTCAGCAGCCGCACAACAGGCTTCTTCTGGACGTCCCCGCCGGCGCCGTTGCTGACAGGGGCGGCAATTTTCTCACTGGCGCTGTCCACTCTGCTGGCCTGCGTGTGGCCTGCCGTGACCACCGACCGCAATGTTCCGGTGCGCGGCCTCTGCCGCGGCGGCTACAAGGCCTGGCCCGTCTGGGTCTGGCTCTACTGCCTCGTCTGGTGCGCACCGGCTTGTTCCCAGAAGGGTGTAGCATTGGTCATACCTTGTTCAGTTCTTGTATTTTGTGGCCACGAGAGGCATTGCATCCCTGGTTCGTTTTGTAAACAATGCTGCGTGATCTTGGCTTTTTTAGATGGTGGGTCGCATTGAGGACTTGTTCGGCCACTGCCCACTGCTACATGGGGAATCCAGGGATTCGATGGTGATATGTGAAATGAATGGTGTGCAGGTCGAGTTGTCTGGATGACTGTGCTGTAAAATCTACTTGGAGATGAATTCTGGCTGTTCCGCGGTGCAGGTGGCTCATACAGGACACGCTGAAGGTGCTGACATACAAGCTACTGTTCGCGTTTGACATCTTCCAGATCAAGTCGGGCAGCCGGACGGGCAAGGCCGGCAGACAGCCGCGCGAGGACCGGCTGCTGGCCGTGCATGTGCGTTCCCTCCATGTCTCAAAGGAAATAATAATCAGTCAACGATCTTGTACGCACTGGGATTACTTGATGCTCGCCAATGCTGCATAAGGCACTAGCAGGGTACTTTGCGGGACAGAAAGAATATCCTCCCTGCTGTGAGTCTCCAGCGAGTTTTCTGCAAGGCTGTTCGGTTGAGGTTATTAGCCTTGCTTAGCATGCCATGCGTCCTGCATAAGGCACTAGGATGGCAGTCTGCAGGCCAGAAAGGAGATGCGTAGAGGCACTGGCTAATGCTTTTACTTGTGACAACAGGTGACACCGGAGGCGCAGACAGAGCTGACCAGATATACACACGCTGGCGTTCAGCACGAGGTACGCACTGTCTGGGCGTATCTGCTTTGACCCTCCTTGCAGACATGCCAAAGATCAAAACAGCCGAGAGCTTCCTGGCCTTTTGAGATGTGCTTGTACGATCACGTCAAATCATGCAGATGCCTGATGTGCGCATGACTCGAAAACCAATCTAAAGAAACAGTTTAAAAGGCAACAATAATTGGGGGGCTGAGTGATTGGCTGCGCGCAGGTGGAGGCGGGGTTGGGTGATTTGAGGGCGGCCTATGCGGAGCTGCACGAGCAGCTGGACTCGGCCGCCAGGCCCCCGGAGGAGAAGGAGCGCCTCGCGCAACATGTGCGCACTTCCTTTACCATTTCTCTGCCTTCACCCCACACCAGCTTTGGGCTCTTGCATGGGGCTTTATGTGTCCCTTGAGGGGTGTCTGACTAAAGCAAGTGAACAGGCAAATGTGTTTTCCACGGCTGTGTTTGTCAGTGGGATCAGGTGCAGGAGAGGTGCCTGTCTGATAGCAATGGTGTTATGATGCGGTTATGTGATTTTCTAGCCCTTAGTAGCCAGATGACCTCGAAGTAAGGCACCCCATGACAGCATGCAGGCAGGGATACACAAAAGATTGGCCAGCCTCGCTTGAGCATTTTTCTAATGTGTTAGTGTGTGCTTGCGTGCAGTTGCAGCAGGTGCGGCATGCGGCGTCCAGTCTGGAGCGCGTGGCGGGCGCGATGGCGCGGCAGGCGGCGGCCGATCACCCGGGCCGGGACGACGGCGTGCGCTTCACTGTCGGCCCGGTCGACGGCCGCGCGTCGCGAGACGGCCAGGGCGACAGCCGCCGCCGTTCGCACTGAGACGCGCATGCCTCGAGCCGGGCAGTTGAAGATGGTACAGACAAATTGTTTCTAGCTATCAATAAGTGTAAAATGTGCTGTGTGGCAGTTCCAAAGGCCAGGATATTCTGATGTAAATGAAGCTCCTGTCTCAAGATATGTGCAGCTGAGCAGGACAGTCATGACTGATCAGGTTTGGCTTGCGCACTAGTATCCTGAAGTGGCTGGGCGTCGACAGAAAGTTGAGCAGCCCCGTTGATTGCAATTGTTTGCATGCTCTGGCATTGATGCACATGTGGACTATTGAGCATGCATCAGGTAGCTACAGGTGCCTATAGGTGCAGTCTGCAGAAGTGTGTGTTGGTCAGAAGGCAGAATATTGGATAATGATAGTCTGCAGACACAGCTGTGCATGCTTGTGAGCTATCGCTGCAATAAGTATCTTGCTTGTTTTTGGTCTGTTGGAAGTGCAGATGTAACTCTCACTGCTGTAGAGCCATATATTCTGAAGTAGTGGTAGGATTGGTCAAAGTTGTTGGAAGCAAAGGAACATCTCTAAAGTAACATTGCATTGGCTCATGTGGAATTGGTGTACCAGGGCTGGTCCTTCAGAGGGACTCCTTCTGTTGCAATTTACGCATTGACACAGGCCTTATGTAAAGCAAGTACCTCGGATAGCTGTGAGCATGCTCGGCAAAGGAATGGAATGAGAAGACGATGTCAGGTGGCAACGCCCCGCTGTTTTCGTGTTGCTGTCTCTGGCTTTGAAATGATGGCTCTCGGGCGGTTCTTAAATAAGCACTTCTTGCGCACCACGCCAATGACCTGCCACAAGACACACTTCAGTGTGAGTGTAGAGTAGAAGGGGATTGAGATACTGTCTTCACAAGAATGGTTCAGGCAAGCCACCCTTCCCACCAGCCATAAGATATCTACCTTGTACTCTGTTGCATTGTGCTGGTCAGTCGCCTCCCCATCAGCATCCATGGGGTCTGCAGCGTCCAGGCATACAGAATGCTTTTCGAGAACGGCGAAGGGCTTTTTCAGGTCCACCATCTTTCCTTCCAGGAGGTGGTAGCCTATGACCAGCTCCACAGCATCCGGCCTCTGCGATTCCCATGCAAGGTCACAAGGTCAGAAAGTTAAGCAGAGGAGCGTCCTGAGGCACAAGTATCTGATGAAGAGGGCATCAGGTTGTCTGGAAGGCCTGCACTGCCCACTGCCAGGATTGTCTTTTTATTGCAGGTCATCCTTCGGGAATTCATACCGTGGAGGACAGGGTAAGCTTGCCGATCGGGTATTCCTCGTCTGGGTTGAGGGAGCCTTTGCGCTCAAGCTCACCCTGCATCTCCACCATGCACCATTCTGGAACGCCACTCTCACAAGTGATCGGGATCACAAGCATATTGGTGCACAATCTTATAGGATCTCCGATCTGAGAGCCTACATCCTGGCGTCAGTGAGGAATCAGTATAAATCCAAGTATGCAAGATGGTCAGTGCACGGCTTGGCAGTCTGTTGCTTCTGGGCAAAACACGGCTTTGCGCTTTCAAATAGATCCTGAATGACACTTCAACAGCATCGCTTGGTTGACGATTACCACAAATCATTTGGAACCACTCTACTTTGTACCAGGATGGAAGTGACGTCATCACTGATTAGATGGCCATGGTGATCTTTTCTCGACAAACAGCATTGTCTGGTTTGTGTGTGATTGGGAGCATGCCTGTTGATGCGAGGACACTCTTGCACGAATTGACCAAGGAAGCCAGAGGTAGAGACTACTCCCACATGTTGCGGTGACAGCATCGTGTCGAAGATCGATAGTAAGCAAGCCTGAAACGAGACATCTCCCAGTAATATTTTGACTATATTTGCATGATGCCACAGACCTGGACATAGGGAACACGATTGCGCGGGTCTCGGCCAGCCATTTGACTTCCCTAGTATTCTACAGAGACTTTGTCTCGAGAAATAAGCCAGTTGTCATTACAGGTGCATCCGCATGTTATCTGCGTTTTTCCAAAGCTTTCCTGTAAGTCCTGCTTCAATAAATGATGACCCAGACGCGTAAAGGTAACAAGGTCTAGGTGGATCACTCCACAGGTGCAATAGATCATTGGCCTGCTCTTCAGTCATGGACCTTAAATTATATTACGGAGAGAATGGGAGAAGCCAAGGTGAGACTCCATATTCCATGCTTGATAGCGTCTGTGGCGTTCCTGTGCCAATTCACTGAAGAGTTCCTATTACAGATAAGTGTCGCCAGGACACCTCATGGACGTGCTGATAGCCTGGTCACATTGGATGGCAGCCAGTACTTCGCCCTCCCTGAGGAGGAGCAGATGCCCGTCCAAGAATTCTTCACAAGTCTTTGCAGAGAGAACAGCGGTGAAGTAATCTATGCACAGGCGCAGAACAACAGGTGAACTTCCTCTGCCTTCAATTTATTAATTCTGACGAATGTACAAGACTTAGTGCTCTGAACGTCTGATATATGGGCAATGCAGCATTCAAACTCAAAACTTCTTTACTCCTGTTGTGCATGCAGCCTGCCAGAAGAATTTGGGCCACTGCTAAAGGAAGTGGCAGATCTAGAATGGGCAACACAGGCATTCGGCACCAATCCAGAGGCCATAAACCTGTGGATTGGCGGCGATGACAGCATGACATCATTCCACAAGGTCAGCTCTCTTGCAGATCTGGGGCCTGATGTGTTACAGCAAAATCATACAATGCCACCCTTCCAATGTGCATGCTCCCCATGCAACGTGGTCAGATCATCCGGTTTGTGGACGTTGTGGGCACACCTCCCTTGTGGAAGCAAGCCCAACAACTGTGCTGTATGTTATGTTATGGTGTGGTTTATACATTTTACTTTTTTCTGGTGGGTGCAGGACCATTATGAGAACATGTATGCAGTGGTGAAGGGGCGGAAGGTCTTCACACTGCTGCCGCCCTCAGATGCGTACAGGCTGTACTTCCAGACCTGCACAGTGGCGCAGTACAGGAGAAATGCCACAGGCAAACTGCACTTAGAGCCAGAGGAACCCTCTCGGGTGAGCAGAAGAACCCAAAACTGAACTTGTTCAATTGCGTCTTTAGAGCTCACGAGCTTTACATGAAGGGCAGGAGTGCTCTGGAAGATTTCTGTTCCATTTCCTCCGAAGATAATCTGCGATATTTGCAAACCTGCAGGGAGTTCCTTGGGCCACTGTGGATCCGTACCCACCCTCAGACGAGCAAATGGAGGCGTCGAAATTGGCGCATCCTGAGTACTGGGACCCTGACCTGCCCCCACCCCTACAGGTCGTTGTGGGCCCTGGCGAGGTGAAGTCCTATTCATTGCATCAAAATCAACTTTTCTTCGATGTTGCTATTATGAATTATCCTGGACTGTATTACTTTCCTCCACAAAAAGATCATGACGGGCTTCGCAGCATGCTGTTGTGCATGAAGTGGCATGCATGCTGTAATAGTGCAGACCTAGGTGGAATCCATATGCTTCAGAGATGAACATGTCATTGTGTCTGATCATGCGCTTGCATGCAGGTGCTGTATCTTCCCAGTCTCTGGTTTCACCACGTCAGGCAGGAGGCGCGCGCTGATGAGTGTGTGATAGCTGTCAACTTCTGGTACGAGATGGCATTTGATTGCAAGGCGGCATATGCTAAGCTGGCAGATCAACTGGCTGCAGAGCTTCATTCAAATACCCATGCCAATTGACTGATGGGTGAAGTCTTTACTCCTGTCAAAGTGTTGGCGCCGTGCGCGGTGTTACTTGAATTACTATGAATCCTTGCTCACTGACCGTCGAGCATTCCTTTGACACAGCATGTTGCCAATAGTCTTATTGGCTGTTGTAACCAAATGCTATGACCAAGTGGTCTTGCCAAGTTGTTGCAAAACCCTATATATCATGTATACGATCTCCCTTTGTTCTGGGGTTAACCCTACTGACCCAGCGCGTCTTAATGCAAGAGCCTCTGGTTCTGGTCATAAAAGGTATACGATAAACTTTCCTGAATAGTCCTTGCGATAGATCGCTGCAGCCCTGTCGCTTGCATCCCATTGAATTTGGACTGGCTTTCCTTCAGACACATTTTGCTCGGATGTGACAAGCCTCACTTCCTAGTGCAAACCTTGGTCTACGATCTGCCTGAATAAGAGTGACCAACCTAGATTTATTGTACTCCATCGAGAGTTGGTCTCATCTGCATGTTGATGATAGAGTTTCACCCGTCAGTTCTGTGAAGCTCACCAAGGGATTTGCTACGCTCGGGGACATAGAAAGCATCAAGCAAGATGGTGCTCAACGAACTTGGTCAGAAGATCAGCCAGGCGCTGTCTATGATACAGAATGCAGAAAGCATCGACGAAAAGGTATGCACGGATATTGCTTTGGCTGCCAGATTAGCTTCCTTCATATGGGAAGGCTTGCGTTTCATCAAAATTTGTCCTGAACCAACTATTATACATTTATCGTACATGCTAGTACCCGATCTCTACGCACATTCATATCCAAGCTGGGAAAGTAGTGGGCGCACTGTTTGCAAAGGCACCTATACACTTACCAGGAAAAATGATTAATGTAGTACTTGTGATTGCTTCTTGGGAAATACTGCAGTGTGATGATTTCTGGACACCTGCAAGGCCTCCAATGCAAGACAATTGCAGGACGCCACCCTGCCTCCAGTGCCTGACAAATTTGCCTTGCACTGGCAGGTGCTGGATGCATGCCTGAAGGAGATCGTGACAGCGCTGCTGCAAGCTGACGTGAATGTACGGCTCGTTGGGAAGCTACGAGACAATGTGAAGATGCGCGCGAACAATGCTGACAAGGGCGCTGGGCTGAACAAGCGCAAGATCATTGAGAAGGCGGTGGTGGATGAGCTCTCCAGCATGCTCAGCAGCGGCGTGGATGAGAAGAAGCTGGTGGACCTGAAAAAGGGCCAGCCCAATGTCATCATGTTTGTGGGCCTCCAGGTGCACACTGTCTCCTTGGTCATCATCTGTGTGAAACTTATGTAGATGTGTTGTTGTGCACTCAAGAGCTTCATTGCTTGCTTCAGTGAGTGCAAATGTTGTGCACTTCGTGCTTATACATCTGTTGCGGAGCGGCACACGAGGGCAGCTTGGCAGGAGTATAGAAGCACTGAGTTGTGCCTTTTCCAAGCTGGGGCAAATATTGATGCACCCTCCTGGAAAAGATAGGGTCGTCTGGGGCCATCAGCAATTACGAAAAGTGGGATGGAAGTTTGCAGCATAGCTGCAGGGGTTTTGAGCTTGCTGCTTTTGAGTGCAGGGTGCTGGTAAGACGACAACATGTACAAAGTACGGCGCATATTACAAAAAGAAGGGGTTCAAGCCTGCGCTAGTCTGTGCAGATACCTTCAGGGCAGGCAAGCGCCTTCCTCCACATTCTCCGCAAACCATGGTCTTTCACCACATTCTGCCTGCCCTTTTGCATTACTTTCTGGGGAGTAGCAGTAACGATACAAACAGTGAGGATGCCACCTCCATACGTACCTTATGTTAAAAGCAGTGCTGGAGCAGTCGACGTGGATGGCACCTGCATATGTGTCTTTGATTGCAAGCAATGCAGAAGCTATCAGCGAGGATGCAGGCAGCTGCACATTCTTTTGCTGTGTGCGTGGTGACACCTTTGCTGCCACATGTGTACAGGTGCCTTCGACCAGCTCAAACAGAACGCCACAAAGATGCAGATCCCGTTCTACGGGTCCTACACAGAGACGGACCCTGCAGTGATCGCTGCCAAGGGAGTGGAGGAGTTCAAGAAGGCCAACCACGACCTCATCATCGTGGATACGTCTGGGCGGCACAAGCAGGAGGACTCGCTGTTTGAGGAAATGCGGCAGGTGTGCTGCTGATCTCGTGGTATTGCCTCAAATTCAGGCAAACTTCCTTTTAAGTACACAGAGCAGCCAATTGTACATCACAAGTGCGCAATCCCTGTTCTTCCATGGATCTGGTCTCTCTACTGTTTGCAAGAGGCATGCGTTGATGGAAAGTTTGGCTATCCATGCGACAGGTGTCAGTGATGACAAAGCCTGACCTCATCATCTTTGTCATGGACGGCAGCATTGGGCAGGCTGCGGAGGACCAGGCCAAGGCCTTCAAGGACACTGTGGAGGTGCGTATGCCTTATTTTCTCCAGCCTACCGACACCACAGAAGGATTGCTGCCCAGTTGGGCCCTCAAACTGCCTTGAAAGGAGGGCGTCCGTCAGACCAAGCCCATGCAAGCTAGTCCACATTTCTGCGAGAACATTTGCCCAGAATGTGAACGGTGGAGGAATATCGACAAATGTACAACAGCTCAGCAAAAATTCAGTACTGTGCTCAGTGTACTGAGACACGTGCAGATAATCAGCAGGTGCAGGACCTGACAGGGGAAGTATTGGTGCGCGCAGGTGGGAGCTGTGATCCTGACAAAGATGGATGGGCATGCCAAGGGAGGTGGGGCGCTATCGGCGGTGGCGGCCACCAAGTCGCCCATTGTGTTCATCGGAACGGGAGAGCACATGGATGAGTTCGAGCGCTTTGAACCCAATGCCTTTGTCGGGCGGCTGCTTGGCCGAGGCGACTGGCGCGGCTTCGTCGACAAGATCTCGGTGGATCAGCGCACCCTTGCTGCCATAAGCTCTTGATATTGTTCAAGTCCAGAATGGTTTCACCTGCATATGACATGGAGAGAACAAGATCTATTTGTATGCTTAGGCAATTATGGCATACTTGTATATCAAGAAATGCAGTACTGGCAGCTGTGCATGGATGCATGCAGTAGATGCTAGTCATGTTACTTCTTGTTGTGGCATGCATGCATATTACTTTGGATTGTGTGACGCATATCTGACTCGCACGATCTGGCACATGAGTTGTGCTGGATGACTTGCATGATGTGGCGCATGAGTCATGCATGACTCGCGTGGTGCGGCGCAGGAGGCGGTGCCGGAGGACGCGATGAAGGAGGAGTTGATGGACAGCCTGAGCAAGGGCAACTTCACGATGCGCATCCTGTACGAGCAGCTGGCAAACATCCAGAAGATGGGCCCTGTTGGCCAGGTCATGGGCATGATCCCTGGCCTCTCCAACTCCGGCCTCTTCACCAAGGCGCGCCTCTCTCTGCGCCTCTCTGGGCCCTGCCTTGCAGAGTACTCTCCATGTCCACAGTAGAGCTTGATTGAAGTTATATTCCAACAGTGTGTAGGAGCCTTTTGGTAGGCTTGTAGCATTGTTTGCAGAGTTGGTCCAGACACACGCAGGTATTGTCGCTTGTTTGCGCGCACAGCTGCGGATGCTGGTTGTCAAGGCTGCAGCAGCTGTGCCGTCCACAGCCTGCACTACCTACTTGTGGAGGCTGGGCATACTGCAGCACTTCCCAGAGTGGGGGAATTGGTGTCTGTAGGCTCTCAGTGTGTGTGAGGATATCGAGTTGCTTAGAGCCTGGTCATAGCAGGGCAAGGAGAAGGACTTGACTCCATGAATGCCTGATTATGCGATGGTTATTTAGTGGGAGGCTGGTGTTGGATCAGGGCAAGGAGAAGGAGAGTGCGGCGCGCATAAAGATGTTCATGACGATAATGGACAGCATGACGGACAAGGAGCTGGATTGTCCCAACCCCAAGGTGCTGCAGGAGCAATCGCGAGTCATGCGCGTCGCCCGCGGCGCCGGCTGCAACCCCTACTGCGTCCTCGAACTGCTTGGTGCGTAATTACCCGCGCCCCTCTGTCTTTGCCCTCACCAATGTTCACACGGAGGATCCCTTTTCATGTTCTGGTGCAAGGTCCCTTCCTCTTTGGTTGCAAGGTAAAGTCACACAAGGAAGCAACGTAGGCGATTAAGGCTGCCTGGATTCATAGAGAGGTGTAATGACGGCCGTGCAGTGTCAGCGTATGGGTGGCTGATGATGCATCTGACAAAGAACTCTTGTGTACGGAGTGGCCGTGCAAGAGCTGCAATAATTAATGTACAGAGCGGATGGCTGTGCAGAGGAGTACAAGCGGATACGGGCGCTCATAATGGGTCCCGGCGGCAAGGGCAAGGGCTTCATGCAGCAGATGAGCAAGCAGATGGGGAACAGCCGCGGCGCCATGAACCCCCACAACATGCAGATGAACATCCAGCAAATGTCGCGCATGCTGCCACCCCAGGCATGCTCCCACCTGCCACATCATCACATCTGTGTGCAAGTTGCTTTTACATTGCAGGGTCAGGGCTGTAAATTGAGTCTGCGGGTCAGATGAATCAGGCAGCACTCATTGATATTATGTCTGGTGTGTGCCAGGTGCTGAAGCAGATGGGCGGTGCTGGAGCGCTGCAGGGGCTGCTCAAGCAGATGGAGGGCATGAAGTGATTTGTTGGGAAGAGTTGGCGTTGTGTGTGTACACCGTAGAACAAAACAGTAGCGAGCTGCTCTCAGAGGGATGAGCTGGACCGAGTTCTTACAACACTCTGCGTTGGTGCCAAGCCCAATAACATCTGTATGAATGCAACGCCATGTGCCTTTAAGTCGCAAGTGCTGTGGCTCAAGCGCATGTGGGATGTAAGGAAATGAATGTCTCAAGGAGTCACCAATGTACAGAATTAAGTCATTCATATGTGAATGCCTTCTTAAGGTCAGGCCCTCACATCTCATGCTGCAGATCCTGATGTCCATAGCGCACAGATCGATGAGCTCCTGGTGCCCCGTCAAAGCGTCCGGCAGCTCCCTCACTGGACGACCAACGGTGCCTAATACGGACACGCTCACAGTAGCGCTCAGCCAGCCACTCGCAGCTTCTGTGAACACCTCTGGTGCCCTGCTGCCCCACTAAAATCCCTCCATCGTATCTAAATCACCCAGAAATTCTCCTTCAATCCACCAGCCGCCTAGTAAGCCTCCTCTCACGGCGGCGCAGGCTGGCTGACCAGCTGCAAAGTCTGCAGCTCGCGCATCAGGCGGCGCTCCGCCACAAGCCCAAACGCCGGGGGGTCCTCCGGCAGGCTCCAAGCCACCGCCACCGGGCGGCCCGCGCGCTTGGCCAGCCGCTGCGCCAGGCTGGCGCTGCTTCCTTCGTTCGCTCCCCTGACCAGCGTCGCCACTGGCGGCATTCCCCTTGCCGCGCCTGATCAGGCCATAGCTCATGTTCAGTCTCCTCACGAAAGGGCTTTAGAACATGATCTTCTTTCCCCACCCCTTTTCCTCAAAATGCCTTGGTCGACTTTGAAGGTAGCCGTAGAGATGTCTCAAACGGAGACATTGGAGGTGGTGCGCCCACTCTGTGGCATACTGGGAATTCTACAGGTGTGAAAGTCCTGCAAAGTCAGATAAATTGACAATGGGCAGCGAGAGAGTACCTGTTGGAGAGGCAAAGCAGAGGCTGCCCATTTGGGCAGCACTAGTGCCCACCCAGATGTACAGCTGGCGGCCCAGGTCCATCACCTGGAAGTGCACTGTGCTGTCCAGGAGCTCCTCACTGAAGCAGTGCTGCATCAACGCGGCTGCAGCTGCTCCTGCTTGGGGTGGTGGCGGCTCTGAGTCATGACTATATGTTGATGGTTTGGAGGCGTGCTCTGATGCAGTGCCGTTCATGGCGCTGTGCTGCACTGTGCGATTCTCTTCTTCCAAAGTTGACTGTCCTGGTTTGGTCCTGTTCAATATCTTAGCTGTCTCTGATTCTGCTGTTTCTTTCTTCCTCTCAATTGCCAAGTACTAGCTATGTGGAGCACTGTGCTGTTGAGAGAGAGAATCCTAAAGGTTGTTGACGAATCGCTTGAGCTGCTCGGATTTCACTGGGTCTGTCTCTGCTCTCGCCCGCTCGTACATCACATACTTGATCCGGCACATGGACTTGCGAACCTGCGCATCAAAGCTTCTTGTCCATTTGAAGAGCACGCAGAGCCATATTGTGCAGGAAACAGTGATACAAAGGGACGATGAAGAAAGGCAGAGCTGTACCTTGGTCTGTCTGCGCCCATTCGGCATCACAAGGCCCCTCGCTTTGTAGTTGTCCTTCTCAGACTTGAGCATATTGCGTTCCTTCAGGAGCACGTACCACAGCTTGTGCAGGTCGTCCCATGACTTCAAGCGCAGGTCTGCTGCCTCCCAGGCTCTTCCTGCACAGTCCCCAATGAAGGCTTAATTCCGTGCTGCTATCAAGTGGCGACACCTCTGTAGATGCAAGAGGACTCATGATGATGGAGAGTTTGATTAGTTGAAGGGGATGTCCCTCACCAGCTGTGACCTTCTCTCCTTCCTTTACAGGTGTGTCAAAAAAGTCCTCTAGGCCCGCTGCACGAGGGGTGGTGGACAGGGGACGATGCTGCAGGAGAGTGCGTGAAAAGGCTGCCCTTAGCACTCTCGCCAGGGACATTTACTTCACGAGCGGTGGTCTGCGTTGCACAAGAGCCAGATCAGAGTGATCCTATGCCTTTCCATGTCAATATGATTAGCACGTTGTGAGCATTCACTGCTGAAATGCACTTGAATACACATGAAATCGGCACTGGCATTACAGATCGCATCATTTCAGTCTAGTCAAGACACACGGAGACCATTGAATGTGAAAGCTGCACAGAGCAGAAGTTCTTTAAGGAAGATGAGTTGGTGTCCATGCTGCTCACCACAGTATCATGAAGTGGCCTGAAGTTGTCAGGATAGGAACATCCAGAGGTAAGCATACGAAAATTAACTTCGACGGGTAGGCTGGCTCGGAGGGCTTGCATTTCCCTTAACATAAGAGGTTGATAAGATATTAAATAGGGCAGGGAAGGGGTGCCAAATCTGGACTCGGAGCTGATGGAGTTCGTCTTCCCGCTAATGCCATTTGCTGCCAATCCTCTTGGTTGATCATTTAACTGATGTACTGGGCGTCGATGTAGAATTTTGATCGGTAGATTTTGAAAAGTGGGAACGCAGTTATTCGTATAGGCAAGATCAACAGTTTGTATTTTTCAAGATGGTGGATGAGAACGAGGGCATGTGTCAGTATGAGCTCGACAGGCTGGCAAGAATTGCTGAGAACAAGAAGAGGATGCAGGTTTGTATGCCCCTTTTGGGATCCTGCATGTATATCGGAGTAATAGAGCATTTTCGAATCCAAAGCATATGTGTCGTACAGAGCTTGTACTATTCGTAAACCAAATGCACCTTCAGAATCTCCATGGTCGTGAGACAAATCTTTCCAGTATCGATTGAAATGGAGTGGCAAGATCTTGAATTTCGAGCAGCAACATCATGTGTCTGATGTGAATGCTTGCAGGAAATGGGCATATTTGCCCTTGCAGATTCTTTGATCAAGACTTGCACCGTGGCAAAGAAACCTGCGTGAGTGATTTTCGCTTATATTGTCCCATGGGAACCGTGTGTATTTATATTTGTCCTTTACATCTGCTTAATCCATCCTTCTGACGTCCCGAAACAGCGCCGATGAAAGAACATAATCAAAGAGTAGTCCAAAACAGCTGGGCTACCCAGTGTCTGACACCCTCTCTGCTTTGCAGCAAGCCAAGGGCCAAGAAGGTGTATGTTGACGCCGGGCCTGTCCGCCAGTCTGACAGGCAAGTAGTGAAGAGGGCACACGCAGATCAGTGCTGCACGTGGTCTTCTTTCACGCTTGATGAAAATTCCTTGATTGCTCCATTCAGGATTGCTCATCAAGCGTCAAGTGCATGGTGCTGCAATCAGCTCATTCATGCAATGGCTGATTGCAGGCAGCGGAACAAGCCGGCAGTGAACTACAGCGATGACTACCGCTTGGAGCGCATTGAAAGGCAGCCAAAGACAGGCGGCCGACAGTAAGTTGCCTTCCTTCTCAGCCGAGCCGCACCGCACCCAACTCACAGGACACCTGATCCTTAGACATCAATCTGCAAATGCTCTTTCACTATTGCCGCATGCACTTATCATTACACGCTTTTCCTTGCCCAGAGGCAAGGTGCGTCCTGCAGACCAGCTGCAGTCAAAGGCTGAACTTGAAGCAGATTGTTTAGCTGAGCCCATGATCCTGCTCTCCATGTTACAAGATTGAAGCTCCGGTCACTTTCCCGCGACAGGCAGAGGAGGATGCCTGTGGGCGCCAAGCTGCCCAACTTCCCCATCCAGAGCGCTGCCGCCATCAAGCTGGCCACAGAGGCGGCACAGGCCAAATGCGAAGAGCTGAGTGGCAGGGGATTTTACAAGGTGGGGCATTCCCTGCACCCAATTACCCCCCGGCCTCAGTCAAAATCATGTGGGAAGTGAAATTTACAAGTGGGTTTGTGCTCTAAAAATGTAGCCTTCATAGCAAACAGATGCGCTCCTCACAAGCCAAGAATTCTGGAACCTGGTCTTGCTTGATCAGCCTGCCAGAAAATGCATACATGCGCATTACTGACTAATCGTGAGTCACACAGCTCACAGCATGCATGCACCTGTGGTGGCGTACAGGAGATGCAGCCGAGCAATGTGTCCTCGGGCTACTGGCTGCAGCTGCCGGTTGACATGGGCACCACGTACCGCTTCTCCCACACGGCCGACATCGAGCTGGAGTGCCTCGATGAATGCAAGAACATCGAGGGCTGGCAGTACGAGGTGCACTGCCCGCAACACCTGAAAATATCATGACATGTGATATCACATACGTCTGTCCTTGGGCTTGCTGGGCAGCCCAGCATTGCTGCTACAATGTCAATGCTTCGTAATACCGGTAATGCAAAGCTTTCCCTCTAAAGAAGAGTTTCTTGTTGAGAGCTTGGAGTCAATGGCAATTGGGATGGCAATATGTGAGAGGGCAGCAGTCCCATTGTGGAGGCTGATTGATGGTTGAAGGGGTGTGAAAAGGGGGTTGGTTTTGCTGCGCGCAGAAGTACCCCGGGAAGAACAAGAACCGCTGGCACGTGCGCTGGCTGGTCCGTGGCGGCAACAGCTGTGGCCTCAGCGGCGGCTGGCGCGGATTCTCTATTGACCAGGTTCGGCAAATTTTCTTCTTGGGCTTCTACCGCGATTTGTCACTTGAGCACGGGGGCATTAGCTCCTGCCAACTCGCCCAAATAGCGTGCCAGCAACCTCACCCGGTCATGCATGCGCTGTCTGCTACCACATAAGGTCACGCAGAAGATATTCCAGAGGTAGCCTTACACTTCTGTGTGTGTGGTGGACTTGTTTCAGCAATTGACCTGGAACGACACTGTGGTGTTTGAGATTCCGGCGGATGTGCCAGCTGGAGAGCTCCCCACCTATGTCATCATCCACACCTACAGGTGCCCTCTCCCCTGCATCCCCCCTGCAGCTTCACAGACATTTCATGTGAATGCCATGTGCTTCATGGCCATCCTAGACCTTGTCATTCCCGCCATGCTCCTCATGCAGATTTGAACTTTGCTGATGTTGATGTTTGGAGCTTTGCTGCAGGGCAGAGAACTACGAGACTGCTGAGACTGAGGGCCTGGTGGTCCCGGCCAAGGTGACTCACTCATTCCTGCCCTCAATACTTGCACCTGCCTTACAGAACATGTGTGATGATGTTTCTTGGAAGGAAAGGACAACAGGAGCATCATGCGAGTCGGATGGTGTGATGGAAACTTTATGAATCGTGGTGAATTGTGATGTGCAGGAAGTGTTTGAGGCGCTGCTGGCCAAGATGCCCAAGGAGGAGGGCGAGGATGCATCTGATGAGGAGGGCGCACAGGAAGGAACGCCTGCAGACTCCCCTGACGGCGACCAGGCAGCAGGTGCGAGCATGCTCCCTTGTTTGAAAATGGCGTACATGTTTGTTTCCGATCTGTTGGAGGTTCCGGCACCACATCAGCGCACACATGTATCCAGATAGCCAATGCCCATCTGCCAGCAATGACATCAGTCAGCTTCCTCCTCAAAGTCGGCAGCTGTACTGTCATCAAAACTAGATGCTCTCTGCAGAATCCCGGCGTAACCCTTGTTAGAGGCCCTGCACGCAGGGACGATACAACAGATGTAGCAGCAACGAGCATCATGCATTCCATGCCCTGCACATAATTGAATCCGGGGAGCTGTTTTGGAAGTGCCACACTTTGAAATGGGGAGGGGTGATCTGCATTGCAGGGGAAGACAAGGCGGCTGGCAAGGACACGATGGCTGCGCTGAGGGCGCGCAAGAAGCGCATCGCTGAGGTGGCAGGCTCCCTCAAGACTGCGGCGGCAGAGCACAAGCGCCAGAAGAAGGCTGCAGCAGCACCTACCAAACCTGGTGCGCTGACAAAGATACACCTCTAATGGCAGACTAGTTGAAATTGTTGCATGAAAACCTATGGCCCACGCAGGCTGTTAATCCCAGTGCGTTCACACCTCGAAATTTTATAACTGCGCTTTATCAATAGATGCAAGTTAAGCTCAGCACAGTGCTTGAGTGTCCTACCACACAGAGCACACTGCTGCTGGGTGCCGCATTCAACGTGGCCTACCATGCGGGTGGGGCATTTGCGCGGGCCCAAGTCCATGGTGCTAAGAGAAGTTGTGCAAGCAGATGCTGCAGCTGACGAGGTGGCTGACAAGGACATGGCAGAGGCTGACGGCGCTGACAACGATGACTCCAACAAGTACCTTCTCACTGCTCCTATGCCTCGCAATTTACTGCAGGATTAACCCTGCAATCTCCCATGCAGACCCAATAAAGGCCCCATGCTTAAAGAGTACTTTTTGAGCCTGAGTAAATGGGTGAGGTGTGCCTATGATTGATCAGTCTTTGAGATGGTTTGGTGTTCACCTGGAGATGATTGCTCACAGAGAGGCAGAGGCTGCTGCTGTGGAGGGTGCTGATGACGGCGCAGCGGCGGCTGCTCCCAAGAGGAAGCGCGGCACCAAGGCGAGTGACTGTGCTATGCGGCCCTCGTGACCATATGCCCACCATCATGAAGCTCGCACTAGATTTTAACACAAATATTGCACTTAAGTACTTGAAATTGTATGCATCGTCGATCGAATGCAGGTATTACGCTAGCTCCTTATGCAAAAATTGCCATAACACAAGGGCAGGACATTGAAGCGCAGCAACCGAAGTGGAGGTTATTCATCTGGACATGAAGAAGTGCAATGCGCTGCAGAATGCTCAGACAGAGGGCAAGGAGAATGTGCCCAAGAGGCCTGCCCGCAAGGCTGCCCAGGAGGGCAAGGCCAAGGCAGCCGCGGCCGCCGCCGCCCCCAAGAAGGAAAAGGCACCTGCCAAGAGGAAGGAAGCTGAACCAGAGGAAAAAAGCGAGGCTGAGGTGGGTTGCAATGCCATCACTCATTATTGTGAAGAGAATTCCAATTAGCATCTAGGCAGGAGCATGAGATGCAAGATGGCGAGAAATGCCGGGGCTTAGCCTCGCAGGAGGCGTATCATTTATGACGTGCCCATGTTTACAAGTTTTTAATGCCTTGCATGACTGATGCGCGCAGAATCAGTTCATCGAATAAGCTCTCGTGGCTGGAAAGAGCTGTAACTGTCTTCTTCTTCTCCCTCATGGCCGCACGAACAGGCTGGCTGCGGTCTATGGGCTTGTATTCCAGTATCTGGAAGTAGGACACAAGACATTATTTGTGTACCAGTGGTGCGGTCTGTGGGCATGTGTTGATGTATATGGAAATCAGAGTAAACTAAAGACGGTCCGCATATCGGCAATTGCTTGATCATATATGAGATCATCAATCCGGTAGATTGCCCGCTGTTTTGAGCCAAGCCATTGTTCCTGCAGCTCGGTTTGGATGTGGGCAGGCCATAACAAATTGGCCCTTGGCGTTCTCTTCTTATCTAGATTGGGCGGACTAAAGATATTTTTGGTGTGTACAGGAGGAGGATGAGGCAGTGGAGATCAAGGAAGGTGAGTTCTTTGTGCGTCGGGTGATGGCAGCGCGCAAGCTGAGCACATCTACGCCGGAGTTCCTGATCAGCTGGTATAACTACAGCGCCGAGCACGACAGCTGGGAGCCCCTGGAGTGCCTCAACGACTGCCCCCTCACATACCGATGGGCCAGCGCGGCAGCCAAGACAGCCGCGCAAAAGTACGCCAGCAAGTGGGTCAGACCCGAGTGAGCGCCGTGCGATGGCCGGCTGGGTTTACATGCGCGGCTGTGAATCGCATGGGACTGACAGGGCTTCTGGCCAACTGCCTGGAAGAGCCGATCAAGGGGCGGAGTTGGGGGATCGTGCTGGACAGGGTCAGCTTGGCTGACGTCATGTTGGAGAAATGCTCAATAAGGGGTACCAATATGACATGCAATGCAGGAGTAGTGGATCCATGAATAGTACTTGCATCCCGTGTACAACATATCCGAAGGAAAAATTCCATGGTGGGTCAACCTGGTCGCTGGGATTTTCCAATGGGAGCTTAAATTATGATGCCTTGCATGAAAGGCAAACATCAACATTATCACATAGATGGATTGAGAATTCCTAACAGAACATGCAAGGCATGGCCGCTGTGCAGACCTTGCTGAAGTAGCAAGATCAGTATAAGCCAACATATTTGACCGGCAGTAGATTTAAAAATGTCATTAATGTGTAAAAGTTCAAATCTGAGATTGACTGACGTCTACGGTGACCAACGAGTGCTGCATCATCTGACAGCCTGACATTGCGCGCCTCCTTCTATTCTTGGAAGAGGCTGATAGCCGCTGTTCTGGAGCAGCAGCAGAGGAAGGAATATTGGCTGTGGGATGTCTCGCCACGGCACCCAAATCCAGTCCTCGCACTTGTCTGGCTCCAACACTTCAGCTTGTGCTGCCTGCGCCGCCACAAACATGTCAATACTCCCACGCACACCTACCATTGTGGCAAGCCAGTACCATCCACCCTCCGATCAGAACCGTGCGCAGCATGCTAGCCAGGTTAGGAACACCGGTGCCACCCCAGATTCAATAGTGCAGGAGGACTTCGAGGTTGTCCACACTGTGGTACGGTGTCTGGCTATGGGCGGGGCCCGCTTGATGACTTGCTATATAATAAAAGAAGCTGCTAAGTACACAATTTGTACACAATTATGGCGATCATGATTTGGAGAGCTCTGCAGGGCAATGGGATGGACCTCTTCAGCATCGCCACGCATGAAGATGGTCACATAGTGAGCATCGTCACCAAACACTGAATTCACAGCAGTCTCGAAGCGCAGATTGCTCAATTGCAGTCCTGTCTCCTCAAGGACCTCCCTTTTTGCGCAGTCTTCCCAAGATTCTCCAAACTCCAGATGCCCACCAGGCACAGCGAATTCGCCCCTTCCATGCGCTCCTAGCCTGCTCATAGAAACACGTCTGATTTGTGTTGTGTCGTACTGTTCAGTGATCTACTGTATACAGAAGTAGAAAAGCTTGGGATTGGAGCATCACTCGCACCTTTTGCCAACAAGAACATTCTCCCCTCTGAATATCAGAACACCAACACCAAGTCGAGGTCCCTTTCCCATGAAGACCTTTAACAAGAGAGTTTGATGGTTCTGTCGAGCCACGAATAGGAAAAGAGTGCAAGAGCGGCACGCCGAGGCACGTGGGTGTGAAGTGTGTGACACTGTGTGAAGTGTGTGAAGCTGTGTCCTGGTCAATCCAGCTGAATGGCTCTACACCCTTCAAAACCAAATCTAAAGGTGTCCAAGCTCCATCAAAGTGAACACGATCTTAGCATCATCACTATACTCAACCGAAAGGAAGCCTCAAGCATCATCTTGTCAATATACATTGCGATTTTGCGACAGAAGCCAATCGCAGAAGGATGATTGGAACTCTTCATGTTGATATGTGTAATAGCGGTCGTATCTCAAAGATTTACTGAGGACGAGGAACTTGCAGTGGACAGTAAGAATTTTCAGAATATTTTGTGAAGCAAGCATTCTTTCTTCATTGTATCACGATTGACCATCTGTGGTGATCAAGGATAGCAGTAATTTTAGTGGATGGCATCCATAAAGAGGGCTGTCCAAAGTGCATTCCTTGATGCCGGGCTGACCCTGGAGAAGGAAGCCCTCAACGCCTTCGTGACATTTGTGGAGGACAACAAGGGTGGAGAGGACCTCATTTACCAACTGCTAGATGCATGCACAAAAGGTGTGCTCACTTCTGGCCGTTGCATACGCCTTCTACCTTGCACCAAGGCAACAAAGCAGCAGGCAGATTATGATACCCGCAGACCTGATCTTCTGAATGCTTTGCACAGCATGCGCGTCGTCCACCAAGCTCACAGCCGCTCAGGCCCAGACAGTGATAGGCAGCCTGTGCGGCAGCGGAGAGAAGACAGATCCGGTGCAGGTCATCAGCGCCTTTGACACACCCAAGCTGCGCTATGACCCCATCCGCAAGGTCTTCTACCAGATCCAGGGCCGGCCCACCCTGCATGGCTCCTCCGAGGTGAGCATCAGCCCAACCAATTGGCTGCATCTCCAATCCCTTAAGCCCATCTGTGTCAGGCAGCCATGCAGCCAGAAAGGACATGCTGGCACAGGGATTCACAGTGACTCATCCCTGATGAGTGACTCATCAGTGATGCCTTTATCTGTAGCTTGTCTGCAGACGCACCTCGCCACTTGGCAGGAACAGCGTGTAGTAATAATGAAAAGTAATCTACTGTCCACAGAGGAGCGCAGAAACTAAGAAGATGGAAATTTGAGACTAGATTGCAGGCAGCGTTCTGAGCGGTGCAGGGTGGCTTTGCAGGAGAAGGTGCAGATGTATCTGGACAGAATGTACCTGCTGCTGCAGCGCCTCAAGCGCAACAGAAATTTCTCACGGCCGGCCTTTGCCGGCATCAAGGCCGACTCCCGAGACTTTGTGGAGGTGCGCACAGTATGATGATAACTGCCTTGTGATGCATCTTTAACAATATCCTTTGAAGTTTGCGATTGTGGGTCCTCTGCTGCTCTGAGCGACGCGCATGGATACATGCAGCCCACAATGCCATCAGCCAAACCATAGCTGACTCTCCATTCGCATTGTGACAACATGGTTTGGGAAGCTCTGGGGACAAACAACCGTCAGTCAGCAGATAGAACAGTCACATCTGTTGCCCCCTTTGAGATCGAAGGCTCAGAACAAGGCTCCAAAGAGCTCCAAAGACTGGTCGGAGTGGGCCACATGATGTGCCAGTCAGAACAGTACTGAGCGAGTGGGTGTGTGGTGTGTGCGCAGCTGACGGAGCTGAAGGCGCTGCTGGGCTGCGTGGGGCAGGTCAAGTTTGTGATGGGCTGCATCTCCCAGCTGACCGACGGTCGCTACTTCCTGGAGGACATGTCCGACTCGCTCCCCATCGACCTCTCCGACGCCCAGACCACCTCCGGCTTCTTCACTGGTAATTTTCAGCCCCCTGTTCCTTTGTCTTTGTTGCACAAGAGCCTGCGGAGTGACAGTGATGCCGGAAGCCCTGGTGCATGCACGCACTGTCTGCGAGAGGCTGCACATCCTGGCGCTGAAGGGGCGGTTTGGAGGTTTTCAGCCAGAGAGCCACACCTGGGCTTGGGCAGCGTATGGTGCTTCAGGCTGCACATCTGTCTGCAGTGTTGGAGATCTTGGCTGGATTTGACAGGAATTTAGCCCAGTTCTGTCGGAAATCATGACGTTATGTAAGCGGTGAGTTGCTTGTGTGCTGCAGAGAACTGCATTGTTGTGGCGGAGGGCGTCCTGCAGCACAGCGGCGTCTTCAAAGTGCGCGCGCTCGGCTTTCCTCCAGTCGAGCTCCGCAGCGAGTCCCGCCTCGCCGCCAAGGTGCGGCGCCAACTTATTGAGATCATTGCGTGTTCAACATGCGGCTGTGCGAAGTCTGTCGTCCTAAGAGTTATTCTCGCCATAAGCTGCTCTGCTGGCAGGTTGAGAAATGTAGGCATCCTGCACCGCCAGCTGGTTCAAGTTTGGCATCTGTGAGCCCAAGAGTAAGGGGCTGCATGGAACCCGCCTTTCCATTACAATCGACACCCACAATCTCTGATCATTGAACAACTTCAAGCGCAATTGCGAAAGCACCCTCGTCTACCAGTGCCGTGCAGCAATCAAGCCTAATAATGCTTGGAGAACCCCCCTTCGCAACTCTGGAAACTTCAGCGCACATTTCACTTCACAAAATTAGAAACATGCACTCAATCCCCCACCCGGCCTCCGCTGTTGCAGAACCTGGACTTTTTTGGCGGGAGCACTCCGAGCGAGGATGAGCAGCTGGCGGCGGCTGCAGCACTGGCAGAAGACGAGGCGGACCGCATAGTGGTGCTGTCAGACCTCTGGCTTGACAAGCCCGCCACCCTCGATAGGCTGCGCGTCGTGCTAGAAGGTGCATCCCTCTCCTTGGAGGAATCTTCTAAAATGTACTCATGTATGTGTCTGAGGATGTCGCCAGAAGGTGCATCCCTCTCCTTGGGGAAGTTTTCCAACAAACATTTTATTCATATGTCTGGGAATATTGCCAGGCTCTGTGCCAGTGCAGTGTGTGGTGTCGAGTCCATCGAGAATTCTGTATCAAGCACTATGCAAGGGCCACTCGGGTCACTCGGGTCAGTATGTAGGTCTCTCAGAATGTGAGGTGGCTCTTATCCTCTTGCTCCATCAACTTACCCCTGCAGAGCGGCATGCATCTGCTTGCATGCACAGCGGGCAACAAATTGTGCAATTAAGAAATAGTTGCCGCCATTTAGCAGACCTCGCACATGCCGTTACCCCAACGCATTGACTGACAGATTCTGTAATCCTTCATTGGTTATCCAGCAGCACTGACCGCTGCTGCGCGCAGGCTTTGAGGGGTTGGAGCGCGTGCCGTCCATGTTTGTGCTGCTGGGCAACTTCCAGTCCTTCTCCTGCAACGCCGCCTCCACCGATTACGCCGCGCTCAAGGACAACTTTGGCGCCCTCGCAGAAACACTGGCCTCCTTCCCACGCATCAGGGTGCGCTTTCAATTCCCATTCAAATATGAATGAGCGACGTTCTGTCCGATGCTGGTCTGGACAACTGACCCCGGACAGGAGCAGGCTGTGGCGATGTATGTGCCTGTTTGCTATCTCCTGCTGTCATCTTGGCACTGGACACTGATCATGTCCCAAGACTGCCGCATTTGCCACATGCAAGCCCATCCATCATTGCACTCTGCAGACACTATCCACAGGCTCCGCAGACACGTGCGGAACACATCCTGGGCTATTGTCAACAGTCATGAAGCTGCAGAGACAGTCTGTGGCTGGTTGAGCATCTCTGGTGCATGATCATGCAGGCGGAGAGCCGGCTGGTGTTTGTGCCGGGGCTGGGAGACGCGGGTCCGGGGGCGATCCTGCCGCGGCCGCCGCTTCCGGAGAGCCTCATCGGCGCTCTGCGGGAGCAGCTGCCCACCGCACTGTTCGCCTCAAACCCCTGCCGCATCCGTCACTTCAACCAGGCATGCCCAAACAACCCCTTGCTGTCCTTGCTGTGCCATTCTACCACTACGAATTTGAGCACCGTGAGGTCCTTGATGCACGCTCAAACAAGCTCTCGCCGTCCCTGCTGCCCCCTACTATGGCAAGTTGCTGCTTCCCCCGGATACCGAGCCAGGCTTGTCTTTTGCACCCCTGTTTATGACATTCGAATTGACATGACATTTGATGACATGCTGCAGATAGAGGGCTCATCTGGATGCCAGGGTCCAGAGGTATTGAGTATGGAAGTCAACATCGAAAGCCCCTTCATGCACGCATTAAATTGGATGTGCCCGTCTTCGATCCTATGCGTATTTTGTATAGGGACAGCAGCAAATTGAGCCTTGGGGGGACCTGCATCAGAGGGGGCTCTGGCCAGGGTCAGATCAATCACAAATTGGGGGATGACTGATCTTGAGTTGTGTGGTTGTTGCACAGGAGATTGTGGTGTTCCGGGACAATCTGCAGAATCGCATGCGCAAGCTCTGTCTTCTCGCGCCCAACGGTGAGAGCTCCCCTTTGATCCCCTCCTCACCAGACTTACCCCTCTCTTTTATTATCGCGCAGAAGTGATGCCACTATGCATGATGCGTCCAGACCTGATCGCCCCGGAATTCGCATTGACACTACAACCAGCACCGCCAGAAGCAATTCTGCCATGGTGTTTGCCTGCTGGAAGGTGTTCTCTGGGCAACGCCATTTGTTTGGCTCTCATGAGCTGGCTTCAACAACCCCCATCGTGCATGCAGCAGATCCATCCGGCATGCCAACCAGTTCAAATCATGCAGATATCGCTGTTTACACAAATTATGTGCGGAACGCAGATGAGGGCACTGGCGCGGAGGCTTCGTCGGATGCTGCGTTCGAGCATCTGTGCGCGACGCTGCTGCAGCAGAGCCACCTGTGCCCTGTTCCGCTGGAAGCCCAACCTGTCTACTGGAGGTGTGCTTGCTTCTTCTTCTATCTTCTATCCTCTGTCATACTCGCATGCAAGAACTTCTTGATGTAAGCACTGCAGCACTAACATGATAGCAGTAATATGAATATGGGCAGTGAAGACTGCTCACGAGGCCAATGAGCCTCAGGTGGCTCCCAACAGGTCTCTAAAATGCAATGATATAATTATAGATAACCCTTGAGGCCGCTAGGCGGCCTCAAAGCTCCCTGGCAGTATTCTGCATCTCAGAGCTGCAGGTTTCTATTCAGTCACTAATGTGGGTTGCCTGAAGTCACGAGAAGCCTTTCTTTGTACACATGTCCACCAATGTCCACCTAGTGGTCATGGTCTGCTTGAGAACCTTTCTCTTCAAACCGAGAGTTGTGGCCTGACATGCATGCGCATGCCTGCAGCTACGACCATGCACTGTCGCTTTATCCCCTACCGGACGCCCTTATTCTGGCCGACCCGGCCCCGTGCGCGTCGTTTGCGTTCCCTCCGCTGCCGCCAGATCAGCGCGGCGCCGCATGCGTCTGCCTCAATCCGGTGGGCGCCTGCTCTGGCCACTTCATACCATTTTTTTGGCATCAGATTTTGGGGAGATCTCAAAGTTTTCGATGCTTGAACCAGTGCATGTGCATGCTTTGAGACAATTAGTGACATCTTAGTCCAGGCAAATTGACAAGTGTGGGATTGGTCATGTGCCGGAATGGCAGTTCTGATGCTGGGCCGGCCAATTGCTGGGTTGAGTCCAGAATGTGTACAGACTCAGAACATGTTGCTCCTGCAGAGAGTGATATGAACCAATGGAAGGACTCTAGATGTAATTTGGTTGGTTAAGGGATGTTGGTGCAGAAAGTTCAGTCACCCCAGTAAGGATAAATTTTGTGCTGTGTGTTTGCAGGGGTCGTTTGCAAACGGGACATTTGCTGCGTACTGCCCTGCCACACGAGAGGTCGAGCTGTGTGATGTTCCGGAGGAGGAGGATCGATCCGGATTGAATTGATGATGATGATAGACAGTCAACGGCTGCAGGCACACTTTTGTAAACTGGTCTGCTTCACAAGTCATGTTCACAGTTCTGCATCCCGTGGTCCTACCCAACAGTTCTCAACCGGCACCCTGGTTTGCAGTACTGACAAACAATTCATGTCACCCTAAGGATCTGGCATAATGAGGCTACCTGCAACCCCGTGCGTAAGCTAGATCATGCAAGGTCCCACTAGTGCAAGAGGTGACGCCAAAAAACACTGTCTTCAAAAACACCCCAAGCTAACAAAGGCATGATTTATAACATCACATTGAAATCACACACCCTCGTGACATGTGTACCGCTAGCGCTATAATATGTGTGCCCCAGAATGACACGCATGCTTCCTGAGTCAGGCCCGTAGTAGGATCCCTTGTCAAGCACATTCACCTCAGTAGTTCCTCAATGAAATCACCTCCGCCCCTAGCCAGAACATGCGAGACATCATCAACCCGATAAGTTCATCTGTTCGTCGGGAACTGCCGCTGCAGCATCTTTATGCTAGCTCCTTCTGCTGGCAGGTTTGCACAAATCGAGAGACACAGCGCAGAGCGCGCTGCACTGTTCTCCTCAGGTTCCTCCATCAGTTTCCCAGACTGGAGTCGTGGAGCCTGCAGCATGTCCATGCCAGGCGGTTCATCTTTTCCCAGCAGCTTGTGCACATTGATACACAAAGCAGAGCGCATTGCACTGTCGTCCTGAAGTTCCTCCATCAACACCCCAGAGGTTGATGAATGTTCAGTGGAGGGTGAAGTTCAAAAGTTCGTTCCGTGAAGTTCCAAATTACTATTTGGCGTCGGCTTCGCGGCTGGCGCGCCGCTGCCCCGGGGTCATGAAAGCAGCGCGCTCCTCGGCCAGAGGTTCCTCCTCCGCGCCGCATTTGGCGGCGGCCTTTCTCTCCGCGTCTGCTTTTCCCCTGCCGCTGCCGGTCACCCCGCCGGACCCCGCGCGGCCGCCGCTGCCGAAGAACAAGCGCCAGATGCCCCGGAAGATGCGCACTATCAGCGGCGCCTCCATGTCAGCCACCCGGCCCTGCGATTTGAATGTTCTTTTCAAAATTCCCTGGAAATCTGATAAATGATGCCAGAGCTTCTGCAGACAGCACATCTGTGGCAGTATTGTCCATGATCTGCTCATGACATGAAGCGTTACCAGGTGGCTAGGGGCCTAAAATGTATAGGTGTGAAAGGGCACTGTTCTGTTTGTGTGGCAAGATAAATAGAGGAGTAACCTGCAGCGCCTGCAGCTGGTCATTCTGCTGCTCCAGCTGGCGGCTCTGCTCCTCCACGCGCGCTGCCAGCTCATCCAGTGCCTCCCTTGTGGCCCTGTAAGAACAAATCAGAAACTGACGTCCCAAGTTTTCCCGCCACACCGCTGGCGGCCATCCATGCAACTGTGTTCCTCTTGGGAAAGGAACCAAATGTGGATCTACTGAACAATTCTCATCAGGCAGCAGAACCCCTGCAATGTGTGTGCCTCAGCCCAGGAATGTACATGGTAGAACAGGGCTGGTGTCGCACAAGAAATGCCACACTGCAATCTGGAACCGCAGGAGAGTGCAAGTTGTGCTGCTTGCAGTCTCAGCCAGATATGTGCTGTAAGTCACACCTCTGGCCGCAGGAGCGCTGGGTCTTCTCCTGCTCGGCCCTCTTGCTGACGTCCAGCAGCTCGCGCAGCAGCATTGTGCTCAGCTTGTCCACCTGGCACCCACCACATCCCCGTCAGCATCCACCAGAATTGATGCACCACCTCAGCTTACTCCCAGCAGGCATTCCATCATCTGCTTCTCCCCGCACATGCCCGACAATTGACGGACTGCCCCTTGACTCTGCATGGGGAAGCCTTCAGACTATGCGCAGCTGGCTCTGCGATTTTACTGAGTGTGGCCATGGTGTTCACAAGCACCACTGCACAGATGACATTTTGCCCGTGCAGGGGTGACAATCATATCTGCAAGACAACAATGCGTGGACCCATGCAATCTCGATTGGCTGGTCTCTCTGCAAGGTACACATTCCTGTAAGCAGGACCTCACAGAAAGCCGGGCACCATGTTTGCAGCCCTGCTACGAATGGCATGTGCCAGGCTGCCCCACCCAGACGTGAAGCCGGTGGCTTAGGGTCCAGTGGACTACATTTGAGGCCATTAGAGGGGCGTGCCTGGTCCTGCATGAGGATAAGGTGTTGCTGCTCGCGGTTGACTTCTGTCGCCAGCTCATCGGTCACATGCTGCAGGATCTTCTGCAGCTCCCCTGCCAGCGATGCCATGTGTCCCCGCACACACTCCTCCACCTGTACATTAGTCACACGCTTGATTACATTCCACCCTACATCTCTGATCACCTGCGCCTGCATCGAGCCTGTGCGCATGACAGGCTCGCTCCTTCCACCACTGTAATGTGGGCCGCCTCGCATGCTGCCTATTTAAATGCTTGCACCTCGCGTCTGCACAGGACTGATTGGTCTGCATGGCGCCTGCGTTGAGCCTCTTTGCATGTTGGGCTGTGTCCCCTCTTTCCATCTTGAACCCCAGATGAAAGAAAACTTTGTATCTCTGAGGTCTGGTCAGTCATGATGTGCATTATCTCCTCTTGCGGGGATGGACCCTGCAAGGTAGCCTAATAGCCCTGCAGGCACACTTGACAGAAGCGTACCTGCAAGAAGAGGACTGTTTTGGCTGAAGGCACAGGTGCAAGACTCCCTAGAAAGAGAAGAAGACTACATGTTTCTTAGAGACAAACGGAGGGTCTGAAAGCACGCCTCAACGCTGGATGTGACCTGAGATGGCTCATGGTAGGCGGCAATGCTGCCAGAAGGAGAGGTCACAGAAGTGGGCGAGGGTTCCAGGCAGGCGCTGCTGAGGAGTGCGTCCTGTTTCTTGAGCAGCAGCTGCGGGATTCACCAATACATGACATTCAGTGCTGAGCTGCTTCTCCAGGGCAGCACACATGTTGCTCAAGGCATGTGGGGGTCTTCTGTCCCGAAATGAGGTGTTATGCAACAAAATTGCCAGTATGCACCTTCATCACATTAATTCTAGATGACATGCAAGCCCGATACACTCCCAATGAAAGCGAAACATTTCTACTAGGGTTTACAGTCGTTTCATCTTGATATCTACACTTGGCTACTTAGTGTTGTCTTCCGAGCAGCTCTCTGTTGCATTGAAAATCAAGACCAGAAGAAATTTCCTTGTCTCAATTGTCTGCGTAGATCACTACCATGCATTGCTGTGCAGACTTGAAGGAGACCTAGATCGTACTATCCAGCTGTAGCTGGCAAAGTGAAAAGGAGCTACGCTCCAGGAGCAAGCCTTAAATCTGAGATAACTATGTTGGGCACTATGGGATGAGTCCCCTTCCAAATATATCCTATGCGAAGCTCTCAAGGCCGCAAATGATCTGCATCCCGCCAACGGCCAGTTGGGAACTCACCCTCGCAAACCTGTCAGCGGGCCATGTCCCGGGAAGCAGTCCGCCACCCTCAAAGTTGATGCTGTCTGTCAGCTTGACTTCCTGCAACTCTTCCTGAGACGCCATCATATCTGAAGGAGTGCACCGTTGCTTCCCCGAGGACCTCTTGTTGTATTCTCTGCGTCGTGCTAGCTTCTTCTGCAGTGCGAATGAGTACTCCAAGTAGTCAGAACAGTGCACTATCCATGGGTTTGTGGGCTGGCAAGATTCATACGAAGTCAGGTGTTAACAACGAGCAGGTGGGAGGACATTAGTAACCTTCCAGGTCAGAGACCACTTTGCAATTCTTGTATGTCACTAGCACAGCATATACACCGCGAGGCAGCCTTGTATGTTCTTGCATTTCTCCTCGTTTAATTCTTATAGACAACTCTGGATCCTGCTCCCTTATATTTGCACTCCGTGCCTTTCTGCCAAGCACCTGCCATACTCAGCCAGCTGACAGTCAGAGAAATAAACTTAGATGAATCAATTGCGGGCCTGCAGCGATGCGGCAGACAGCCGGAGTCCCCAGGCTGCGTTGGGTCTTGCTCGTTGGGTGGTCACACACCGTGTCTTAATGCTGCTCATGATCATCCATTAGACACCTCGGCAGCCTGTTGATTGTTGCACCACAGCACAGATAAGCACCCATGATTTGAGGCACCCAGTCCTTATTGTTACACTTGCTGTGCGCAAATACCAAAAGCTCTAAGCATCGGGCGGCAGTATTGGTTCATCAGAGCTGATGATACAGGGCGTTCCTACAATCAACACGAATACCAGTCCATGCAAAGACTCATATGGGGCCTCTCCTGCACTTGTTGCAGCCCTGCAAAGAGGGCAAATGTGGGAAAAAATATGGAATTCTACTAGCCTGCCAGCCTACAAAGCACCATGCCTGCCACCGTCTGCCTCAACCAATACACAGTGCAACACAATGGACAAATCTCTACACCCACAGAGGACTGTTCACGCCAGAGCAAGGACGGCCACTCTGCTCAGCAGCGGCTGCACAGTCACAGCGTGCAAAGCGTGCCACTTCAGCTCACTCAACATGTACAGATCAGCGGGCACCTCAGGGCGGCTCACACTGGGCACTGGCTCTACTCACTGCATTCACAAAATTTATAATTGTTGGGGAGCAACCCGCCTCTACATATGCGATGACACCCTCTTGCCTAGGTCGGCCGCTGCAGCCACTTTCATTCATCGGGTAAAATCTGGGGCTGACTCACGATATGACACAGGACTCCTTTGTAAATCCACGGCAATCAATGCGATCCAAAAGGAGCCGGCCAGCGGGTGTGGCAGCCTCACCGCTCCTACTTCAAAGTCAAAATGCCCTGTCTGGGGTCCGTGTGTGTTTGTTGCTTGTTGGTGCAAAGGCATGCAGGTCAGGCACAACGCTACCGCTATCAAACTGACAAGTGGAGAAACACTGTACACCTCACATTAAAGGCAGACCCGCTATGCATGCGCAGACGGCTCTGCTTGTCTTGTTTCTTGGCTCTCTCCCTGACAGCCCCTTCATCTTGCAACGCATATAAAACACACTCGCACAGCACCTTGCAAGTATTGCGGCCCGGCATCATCAACATATTTGGGTAAAGAGCCCGTTTTCATGGCTCGCTGCGCCTAAAACAGCGGCCGCTTGCTAGGAAAGAAGTAAGCCAGCATGCAACTGTGCAACCCTCTGCTAAATTGCCTCCTGCCATTAAATGTGCGTTCAAAGCACGCATATCATGCTACTCAGAAGAAGGTCATGTGGCACACAACGAGACATCAAAGACTTGGTTATTTGAAATGCAAGTCAGTAGGCCAAGACTTGGCGAGGACCCTGGATATTGGTGTGGCGCCTATAGCTACAGCGGGTGGGGTCAGTCTAGTCCAGTCAGTGCAGCCCGACCTGTCAGGATTTCAGTGGTGGCCTACGCTAAGCAATCACAGTGCGCGCACGCGCGTGAAACTGCCGGCTGCTTCGCTGGTGCTGCGTTGCAGGGGCTGGGTGCCTCAAACGCTGGACATGCTCCACTGGTGCTCCGGAGGGGCCATGGACGACTCCTTGTGGGGGGTGAAGCTTCCACTGAAGGCGCCACTCAGGTCCCTGCTGAGCGCGCTGACCGCGGACGTCCCCAGCCCGGCTCCGTCGTCCCTGTAGCCTTGGTTGAAGACCTGGCTGTTGGCGAAGGCCGAGCCGTGCCCCGGGCTCTGCTGCAGGTGCCCGGGGCTCTGCAGATGCTGCGGGCTCTGCAGATGCCGCGGCTGCTGCTCCGCCATGCTTGGCGCCAGCGAGAAGGCCCCCTGGAAGGCCTCTTCCAAGCTGTTCTGCCGCAGGCTGGCCGAGGTCGGGCTGACGGCCGGCGCGCTGCTCCGCTGCTGGCCTCCTCCCAGAGGGAAGCCATTGCCCAGGCTCATCCTGCCCATCTGGGCTGACAGCGCTGAGTTGCCCAGGTTCTGCTGCTGCGCCTGGTTCCCCATCATCAAGTTGTGCTGCCCCAGGCCCAAGCCTTGGTGGCCCAGGCTGCCGCCGTTTCCCAGGCCCTGTGCTGCCAGCCCCTGAGAGATGCTCTGGGCCAGATTGGCCAGGCCCGCTGTGTTGTTCGCCAGCATCTGTGTCAGGATATCGCTGCTGGCTCTTGTGAAGTCCTGTCCCCCCACGCCGCCGTTGAGGCCACCCAGACCCAGCCCCACGTAGCCGCGCCCTGACAGCCCAGTGGGGGAGAATCCTGCTCCAGGAAAGCTGAATCCCATTGGCCGCGGATTTCCCACGCTGCGTGACACAGAGGCGAGGTAGGAACCTCGGCCCCCTACCGCCCCTCGCGTCTGCGGGCCCATCTGGTCGCGGGGCACCGCTCGCTTGATCTCGATGGGCTTGTCATGCAGCGTCTGCATCGTGCCTCCAGAAAAGACTCCATCCACAGCCTCCTCTGTGCTGAACGTGATGAAGCCAAAACCACGAGGTCGCTTGTTGTCATGGTCGTACATCACCACCGCATCCTCGACCTGTACCAACGAGAAACGCCATCGCTGAGCGGGCCTCCAAGAGGGAACATCTGATGGACTGGGGTTTGCAGCAAGTTGGACGGGCAGGCTCCCAACGCTGCTTCACTAGCGAGATGAAATTTCTGTAAAGGTCTCTGCAGCTCCAGGGTGGCGCCTCACCTCCCCAAAACGCTCAAAGTAGCCCTTGAGCACATTCTCATCCACGCTGGGTGCCAGGCCGCCTACAAATATCTTCTTCGTGCGTTGGGGGTTGCTGCTGTCCAACACCCTGCCCGACGGGTGCTCCTCTTTCGGAACGGCCTTCTTAGCCTCGACCTGCGCCCGGACATCCGAAAGTTTGGAACTTAACATCTTCCCCAGGCTGCCCTCATCTTCCCCAAGAACCCAAGCCAGGCTGCCTCCGGCGACTTTTAGGGGGACCACTCGCCCGCAGGGCATGCAGTAGCACCAGGCAGGGCCAAGAACAGCGGCCTGCTGCCGGAACTCGCAACATCCGCACGAGGCCGCACTCGTCTCCCAGCCGTGGTAGGGTTTCTCCTCACCTCTCTCCGGTCTATGGTGTGCTGGAGCGAGACCACTTTGTCTGCCACCGCTGGATCCTCGAAGACGACGAATCCAAAGCCCCTGGGACGCCCCGTGTGGCGATCGTAGCTGACAAACGCCTCCAGTACAGTGCCAAAGTTCTCAAAGAAGGCCCTGCCCAAAATCGGATGTCAGGCACGATTGGCACGCCTTTCGTTGTTCTGATCACGCAACGCCTTTCACCATGTAACAGAGGACCCATCGCAGACCCCAGCAGACCGCAAAGCAGGCGACAAGAGTGACACATCCGCTCCCCTACCTCAGCTTTTCGTCACTTGTCTCCCAGCTGAGCCCCCCAACAAACACCTTCGCCTCTTGTTTTGACTGCATCACACCACTCGCCGGGCACAGCACCAGGCCATGAACGCTCCCTACTGGCACCTCCGACCCATGTGCGACGAGAATCGGCCCTCCCATGAACGGCGTTTCGAAGGATGGTGCCGGCAGTTGATTGCGACAGCCGGAAGAGCATCGCCCAGCGGGGGGTCCCTGACGCCGCCGAAGCGATCTTGCAGGCTGACTCAGCTTGCATCGCCTGATCAGGCGACCCAGATGCATTTCTTGGCTGAGATCTACAGCTGGCCCAGCAGTTGGCCTTGGATCCCCATGCAAATTTTCCCCCAAATTAGGATCTCTCTGGAGCCCTTCCCTCAATTGACCTTGCAAGTCAACGTGGTGTGTGAAGATTTGCATGACAAGCTCAAGCAATAAATACTTGCATGTGCTTGCCGCCACTCAAAATTCTGCATCTTGTCTCGGTGGCGACTCGTTCGGCGCCTCAAATTCTTTCGATCTCAGCAATCCACTCATTGGCGTCTGACAGATCCAGCGGGCAGTCCAAACAACTGCATGCATGCCGCGCAGCCTGCACGGTGACTGGTAGCATTCCATGACAGCCTTTCCTACTGATGTCAACAGCAAAATCTGCGTCCATGTCAGCACAGCTAAACAACATTAGCCAAGCTGTCTCCCAATCACCCGACGGCCATCGCTCGTTGCTCCAGGATGCCTGACTGCTGCATGGCGGTGCTGTAGTGCGCCTGCAGCGCTTCGCCGAGCTGAGCGTGCAGTCGGGCCGCACCGGGGGACGCTATAAAGCCCAGCCGAGCCAGCAGGTCCCCCAGCAAATCATGGGGGAACCAGACCCCCCCGTGGCGCTGCCGCTGCACGTCGGTGACCTGCGCATGCCACAATTGGTCCCCTTCAGCCGCATGAACCAACAGAGGGCTCAAACTCAGGCAACAGAAAAACAGATTGGCTCCGGGTTGCCCCATTCATTGTGCCGGGCAGACCGGCTCCTGGCGTGGGTTGTTAATGCAGTCCTAACTTCGGGCACGACAGGTACCAGAAAAGCAAAGTGCATCAATGATCCACGCCTGGCCTGACAAATTGCACTGAAGACAGTGGCAGAACGGCTTAAAATGAACATGTAACTTTTCAAGCGAGACACACCCTCATGCACAGGCTTACTGCCATAAGCTTGGTGCTTCTTTAGTCCCCAGCAGCATGTGATGGTCACCTGTGTCTGCCAGGCATGCAGGTGAGTCAGCGCCAGCGTGGCAGCGTCCTCCACGCGACCCTGCCTCATGTAGATGCGCAGCAGCGCCGCCGGATCCGCGACAGATCCCGCCATGCCGCGGCTCGGGTCCTCCACCTGGATTGCACAAGACCACCTCTTGCTATACTGTTGGAATGCAGTTTGTAACTTTGTGTGCAGTGGGACTTTGTGTGCAAGGGAAGACATGCTGCCACTGGAAGTCCAATTGCATAGCGCTGATAGCAACAAGAGGAACTTTGACAGGAACTTTCTCTGACACAATAGAAGAGCTGTTGGGTGCCAGCGTCCAATTGCAGCAGCTGGACCTTAAACAGAAAAGGGTCACGGACACCCGAGTTGCTCCCACTTTGGGAGCAGGAGAATCTTGATAGTGGCACAACATCCTTGTTGGAGGCCCATGCGATTACTTGCTCTCCCATGCCCTGTCTCTACCGTCATCCCTACCCGCAAAGTTCGCTACTTACCCCGTACAAAAGACTAAGCAGGACTTCCTGCTGCGTACCTGGAAGAGCTGCAGCAGCCAGGCGGGCAGCCTAAAGCGCGGCTCTGCGGCCAGGATGGCGTCCGCGGCCGCCGCACGCAGCCGCCCGGCCAAGGGTGCCCCCGGTCCCCCCTCCAGGAACCGCCGCAGGGCCCCCCACGCGGATGCGGCGCTTGCCTGCGCCTCCCCCTCCGCCCCGCTGCCTGTTCATCATTCAATTTTATGCCGTGGGTGTCTCTTCTTTCTTCCTTGTCTTGTCGCAAAGAAAATATTTTAATTATAGGGATACACATCAAGGAAATGATATGAATGATTCCTCCTTGATCAAGACAAATTCAGGAAACGGATGTAGGCGTGGCACAATATTAAGCTGTCGGGCCTGCTTCATGACACCGTCATGTGACCCTTCTGAGTGTGAAACAGGGCTTTCAGCTGCCTTTCAGCTTGGTCACGCCTGAAATAACGCCACGAGAACCGTGGTCTTACCGGTGCCGGCTCCGAGGAATGTGGCTTGGCTGCCTGATGCGAGCGACTGGTGCTCCTGCTGTTGAAGCCGCACGCACGCAGCCGCCAGTGATGCAACGATCCTCTCCAGCCACCTGCCCAGCTCTGCACCGCTGTAGATCGTCTCCGCCAGCCGGATCGCCGCCTCAAAGTGCACTGCACATCCGAATTTTCTTAATCAGCGACTCCAGCACAATTGACACATAAAGGTTTTTACTCGAGAAGTTGACGGCAGACAAGCGCAAGGGACAGTCCCATGCCACGCTACATAGCTGTCACACTCGACGTCATGATGCACCCACAGGATGAACACGGCTGCCAATATTGTTTTCTCGTTGCTAAGCAAATCGTACGCTCCATTGCACACGGCGTTGGCTTGGTGTGTGTGCATGACAAGAAACCTGTAAAAACATGCTCCTTCAGGGCACAGCTATTTAGCCTACAGTGCAGTGCTTTTGTACAGCCATGCAGAGCAAGAGAGCACGCACTGTTGGCGAGCAGCAGTTGGAGGACGTCTGCGGGGCGGTCGGCCGCGCCGGTCGTGCCGCTGCCATATTTGGCGGCCAGCGAAATCGCGCGCGCGAGCGCCAGCTCCCGCCGCAGGCTCTCCGGCGTTGCCAGCGCGGGGGCGGTCGCTGCAGCCGCTGCCAAAGGATCCTGTTCATTCCATTGTGGTATTTCGGTTCTTTTGCACCCACTCTTCAATTTGCTACCTGCTTGTGCAGGCTGTGCATCCAGGTGCCCTAAGAGAAAGGCCGGCAGGTGACTGAAGACCGACATAATTTAATCTGCAGACAAGGGCGCAAGACACTGTTGCCTCATGCTTCAGAGACGCAGCGGGCAGAAGTGAGAAATGTGCATCAAAGCATGGGCATGTCCCTGTCTTTGGAAAGGAAGCACGACTGCGAGCTATGGAGCTTCACCTCGTTGCGGCTGCCGGGGAGTGGGGATCGTGGGGAGGCCGTGCCCTGGAGGAAGCGATTGGGCAGGGGGGACCCATGGAAGGCCTGATGAGTCAGCGCCAGGTCAGCGCCAGCCGGATCCTCCAGCCAGGCTTGCGCCGGCTCCACTAAGCTCAGCGCGCTCAGCGCAGCACCTAAAGAGATAAGCGCGTCAATAAATGCAAAGAGAGTGCCAGTCCCTGCATGTTTACATTGTTCTCCCATGTTGCAAATGTGCCATCGTCCATCCAGTCTTGCCTGTTGACACTTTAAACTATGCGACTGGCAGACATGTAAGACTCAACGTGACGAGAGCATATGCACAAATTTGTGGGTCTAGCAAATTCTTTGCCGGAAGACTGGAACCACCAGAGTGCAATTGGCTTCTAGCTTGGTGGCAGCATGACTTGCTTTACACAAGGATGTATAACATGCAGGGAGTAACCACAACCGCTAGAATGCAAGAGGGAAGAGGCGCACTCAGAGCGGCATGCACTGCCTCGACAGCGCTGGGTTCCTCGTCTCGCAGGCGCCGGGCCAGAGCCAGCTGCGCGGCAGCCGCCTGCCGATAATCGCTGCGTGCGACGCAGAAGTCGTACAGCACCTGCACGCCAGCTTTTCTTTGTGAGACCAGCTCCAAGACTGTCAGCAGGAAGACCGGCAAGATGCCAAATGTATGTACACTAATCTACTTGGGTCGCCAGCCGATTGCACACATGCTCGACCTTGCAAGGCAGACATGCAGATCAAGACAAAGGGAAGTACGAAAGATGATGTCGCATCCAACAACTTCCTCAATCCCCGATCTTGACCCTCTGAATGGCCCTGGCCTGATGAGCTGCCCTCAACCTTCCGCAAGGCAGCAAAGCCACAATCCCATGTCGGTGTCAAGACACTGTGCACTGCAGCACCTGGTACGGCTGCGGCCGGGCGCCCAGCTCGGCATTGTCCGCGCGCCGCCGCAGGAAGCTGGCCGCCTCGTCAGCGAGCGACAGGATCGCCGCGCCACGGCCGCCACCATATGGGGGACCGCCGCTGCTGGAGGGGGGACTGGTGCCCCCCACATCGAGCGTGCCGGCAAAGGGAAGCGCCACGAGCGAGGCGATGGCGCCACGCGCACAGAGATCCCCGAGCAGCCGCTGCAGGCAGTCCAGCTGGCGCTCCGGCACCGGGTTGGCGTGCATCGCCGCGTACGCCGCCTGCACGCCGAGCGATCAGTTTCCGCTGCTAATCTTATCATTGGGCAATCATATTTTGAAAAACATTATCATGCCTCTGTTGACTATTAAAATTTCTCTCTCTGCCTCTCTCTCTCTCTCTCTTGTGCATTGGCTAACATAACACACATCTTTTTGCTGAGATCAGCGAGCAAACCTTCCAACCTCCGTCAGGGCTCAGAATACCCTGGCAAATTCCTAGAGCAATTGCAGTGCGGCCACAAGCAAAACCGAGCACAGCACCACCATAAAAATTCCAAAGTGGGTCTTATGCAGTGACGCATGAGCAGCGAGTCTGACAGCAGCTGCTCGAGACGTGCGCGCACCTCAAAGCGGCCGGCATCGAGGGAATAGACAAAGAGGTTGGACCAGAGGCGGCCCTCGCGAACGGCGCGTGCCGAGGCGCTGCTGTCTGTTACGGCGTTCCCGGCTGCGGGATATGCGACGTCCACCTGGCGCACGGCGGCCTGGGCAAATCGGGCAGCCCCCTCCGGGCAGCCCAGCCGCTCGCACACCAGCATCAGCACCTCGTAGTACTGCAGCCGCTCCGCCTGTGGCGCATGCCAACAATAGCGTCAGCCTGATGAAACGCAGCGCTGCACGATCTTGGCGTTTGCCAGGAAGAGATCAGATATATGCTAGGTCTGCCTGAGGAGCGTCACCCAGTACCTCAGCCTGGCGCAGCACAGGCCTCCCTGGTTTGCGTGACATTTCGTAGTAAGACATCATGTGTATGCTACAATTGGAAGAACTTGGAGCAGTGAGGTTTGGCAGAGCAGCATAATCGTTAGCATGCACAGCCTCTGTTCAGTTGATATGCACTGGTGCATATTTTCAAGAGCTATCATAGACCTGAAGCTTTACTATCAGATGGTCGGAAAGTTGCGATAGCAAAGGGAGGACGAAAAGGAGGTGCTGCCAAGGCAATTTGGACTGGACCTCTGATGGCCAGCATCACCAATAAAGATTATTGCGAGCTGACATAACAACAGGTTCCTGCAGCATCAGCCTGGGCTGACCAGATCGCCTGCAAGGACGGGATCTCCTAATCCCCCCTTTTGGTGCGTGACTGGCCCTTCAGCAAACAGTACAAGAGCCCGCAAAGCAGCATCAGCACAGAGACAAGTGCACAACAGCGCACCTCTGGGCCCTCAGGCTTGTAGGAGCCGGTCAGGTCCGCTGCGAGGCCACCAAGCAGCCCTCTGACAAAGGACTCCTTGCCGGCGTCCGATGCAGAGGCGGCCAGATCCGCGGCCGCTCGGAACAGTGGCCCGGCCGCTTCGTCCAGCCGCCGCTGACGCTGTGCCGGGTCCGTTACGGACCGCAACCCATCCAGCAGTGCAAACCCCTGTACAGCAGTAGAAATGGTCACATGAGAAAGTGAGTGTTCCTTGCGGTGAGGATTGTGAGGCGCCTGACTGACTCCATCTGGGCTATTCTGTCACACTGGGCAGCGCTTGGTGCGGTGTGGACTATGGAAGGTTGTGCTTGAACAGTGCATCACATGTTGAAAAGCTCTGTGCTGATTACAACATATGGACAAGCGTGACTGGTACTTGATGCTTTCTTGAGCATCACTCAAAAGTTTCCCCATGCATGCTAGGTGCTATACCCAATACTAGGGCACATATGCTGCCCTTGTTGCATGCAAGGAATTAACTCTGACTCACCTTCAGAAACTGCAGGCCCGGCTTGTCTGAGGTGGGACCGGCCAGCTGTAGCAGCGGGAGCAGCAGCGGCAGCTGCTTCTGTAAGAACAAGTTTTGTCCAATAGACAATACCTGCATCCACCAGGATCCTCAACATCAGGCTCAGTAATAGCTCCTGGCTCGCAGCATTCTGCAATGATGGTGTTGCCAGTTTTAGAGCAGAGCGCAGTGGAACGGATGCCTGCCCGCACCATCACTGAGCGAGTCCTGACAGCTTTTATTCAGTAGCACGGGATTGTCTCACACTTTGGTGAGAATTGCAGCCACACCAGTGCTCCAAAAGCTATGGGTCACATCGTCAGATGGTTCTGCTCACCTGCTGTTTGAGGCCTGCTTCTTCAGCTCCCTCTGGGCTCTCACTCAAGCCAGCATGCAGCAGCGCAGATGCAAACTCTGTGCCTGCAGCTGCCGGCCCTCCAGCAGGCGTCGCTCTGGCGCCCAGCCCCAAAGCAAAGATTGGCAGCAGCGCCTCTGCCAGTGTACGGTCCTGCACCTGCACACAGCTTTTTTATATTTTAAGGAACTTGAGTTCTTTGAGTTATAGAGCGATCTGCACGCATGGAATGCATGCCTACACCACCAAAAAGTGAACTCGAATTTCTCGATCGGGCCAGTGTAGAATCGAAAGTGAGAAGGCTATGTGGAAGGGCTGTGCTGTGCGCAATCTTACTGTTGATGCTTTCTCAAGGGGGAGGGCGCCTCAGGAGATGCATGCCACCTGTCAAGGTGCCCGAAGCTGGTTTGGTTTGCATGCAAGGAGCCATGGCTCTCGGCGGAGAGGACACAACAGAAGGGAGCGGGGAAGGCGCGGACCTTGGACGCAGCAGCATGTGTCAGGCAGCGGCGTGCCCTCGCACCCTGTCGACAGGATTAGTCACCGGAGTGGCAAATGCACGTGGATTGCACTGTACAATACATTATATACAGGAATGTGGCGAGGCGCAGACCTTGTGCATGGGAGGCAACGCCGTCGCGCGGGAGTCACGTCCCAGGCGCAGCTGGTGCATCAGCACAGCCGGGTCGCTGCTGGCCGCATCCTTTGCCGCGGCCGGCGCCGTGCACAGCCACCTCACAACCTCCGCCCGCCGCATCGCCTCCTCCGCCTGAACAGGGCATACCATTGATTTTCAAATGATTTACTTTTCCTCATGCAAGCTGAAGTACCTGGCAGCTGCTGCGGCTGGACATCGCCCACCTCAGAGTCTGAGGCTCAGCGCTGTCAGATCTTGACAGAGCGTGTGTCAGCAGCCGATCAGACAGACACACTGATGAGCACTTTGCCATTGGGCATGCCCCCCACAGCATGAGATATCAAGTCTGCGGGACCTTTGTGGCATTGTTCTATATTGAGCACCGCTTGCAGCCTGCAAATGAGTTTCGCAGGTTTGCTTGCTGGTGACACAGAAATGGCTAATACTGAGTGGCATGTACAGCAAAAGCATCATCTGTGTGACCCCGAAATTATAGGGTCGTTGGAGGCACATTGAGCCAAACCGGCTTGCTCACAGAAACACCAATACAGGGGTCCAGTGTCGGTATCAGACAGTGGCAAAGGCAGTCACCTTCCCTGCAATTCTGCTCTGCCAGGCAGTGCTGCTCTGCGCCTGGCCGCTGTGGGAGGGGAAGCTTCCCAGGCTGCGCACGTTGCCAAGGTAGGCAAGCAGCAGCAGCAGGTCCCGGGCGCCGTCGGCCGCGGCAGCCGCCTCGTCCCGGGCGACAGCTGCCAGGAAGCCCGCAGCTGGCAGCGCCGCCTGGGAAGCTGGTGGCGCAGAGGGCTGCTGCAGCGACGCTGTGCTCATCAAGCCGGCGTAGGATGCAAACACCTGAGCGCCACAACGAGTACTAGATCAACACATGCCAATCATAATTACTACTGTGTATATAACCATCACAGTAACATTGGCTATTGTGAAAATGATTGCTCACATACGTGCTTAGCCTGTCGTGATGTGTTGACAACGTCTGCATCTTTTCTTGGTGAGTGTCAAGCTTCTCTGAGCGTACTTCATGGGTGAACCATTGTGTGCTCACCTCCTCTGGGCTGCGAATGGCCTCCAGCAGCGCCCCGATCTCCAGAGCCAGCCTGGACCGCTGCCGCCGCCACTGACGCTGCACCTCTGCCGCGTGCGCTTGTGCCCCCGCCCTCGCCCCTGCAGCAAATCAGAGTCTTGTGCTTCACACTTGCTCCTGTTACAGTCCCCATATCACTCACCTACACACGTTGGGAGTTGCCCTGGACCTCCCCATATGTCTTCACACGCTGCTCTAGACCTCACTCGATGCGGAGGCTTCCTTCCCACTGCTCAACACTCATATTAACAACATTACACGATAGAAACACCGTAAAACAGCTGCACATCGTTTCAAGCTCACCACCCATTGAAGCATCTCTGGTGGGGCCGACAGCAATGGCGTGCACGAGGGCGGGCATTATCGCCTGCCCGACTGGCAGCCCCTCTGCCAGCAGCTGGGACGCCATGCTGTGCACGTACGGCCCCAATAGATCCCTCAGCTTCCCGCTCGCAAGCGCCACCCGCTGGAACGCCTGCACAAGACAATCTGCATATTAATGCACTATCGTGAGCATGTTGACATGGGCGTGGGCCAGCCTTCAACCGCCCAATGAATGAATAGATCGCGCACCAAATTTTTGGTGTTGCCCGCATGCAGGTCCCCCTCTCTTAGCACCAGGGCAAATTCCCAGACGTTCATTAGTGTGGCCCTAAGAGAGGGGAAAAGGAACGCCGACAACACCAAATTCCGCACCTAATCTACCCGGCTGTGTGGTGCAAGGGCCTCCTCGCCCTTGTAATCTATGCAAATAGTGAGGACAGCAACCTTGATGCTCCTGTGAGGCTGCACCAAAATTCAGTGTGGAAACACAACAGCCTGCATGGGAGACAGTGGACGGACACCTGGGATGGTGCCGGGTGCCCCGGGACGGCCAGCCCTGCCGCATGCGCAGCGGCCGCCCCTGCCGGCCGCAGCAGGCCAAGCGTGGGGCCCCCCCGGACCACGCTGGGCGCGCTGGGTCCCCCCTGCAGCAGCCCCAGCGGCCTCTGCGCGGCCGACAGTGCCCCCCAGTAGCCGCGCAGCAGCGCGTGCACCGCCGCAAACTGGCCAACATCGGCCGCTCGCTCGCGAACGGCCTGCATGATGACATCAGCGGGCCAGCTCAGCATGACAGGTTAGCTACAACTGTCGCCTGACAGCGATGCAGGACGTCCAAAACTAGCCCGCAATTGGTGGACAAGCCAGTGGGCGCCACGCATCGATTCCTTCAGGTAAGTCAGGAGGTCGACTATACTGCCTGCCTTGTACAGGTACAACCATCGGCGACTGCTTGGGCACAGTGTAACCATGAGTGTGCTCAGGATCCCAGGCACTGGCTCTGGAAGCGGGCTTAACTGCAAGATATACCTATCTTGAACCCCTCACCTCGAGCGTGAGCTGCTGCAGCTCAGCCACTGGACGGCTGGTCAGATCTGGGAGGGCTGTGGGGCGCCCGACAGCGGTGAGTGCGGCATGCAGCGCTCTGTGGGAGAAGCCGCCGGGAATCAGCATTTGGCCCACAAAGTGGCGCGCTGGCAGGCCAGCCGGGAGAGGCTGCCCGCTCAACTGTTCGATCTTCATAGTCACAGATCGCCACAAGTCCTCCTGTATGGCAGCAACACTGTGGTGTGAGCAGAAGTCGGCAATCCCAGGAACCATCAATCATCGCTAGGATAACTGGGCGGACTAGTGATTCCAGCATATTACCCACATGGCATCAACTCATGCGTTGTCAGATCTACTTTTTTTAGAAGTTACTGAGAAGGAAGCAACGCTGCAGAGACGCTTCCAGAGAAAGAGCACAAGGACCTCCTTCAGTGCGGACCTGAAGCTGCAGATGCGCCTCGCTCGCTGAGGTCAACCCGCTGACATCATCGCCGAGGAGATGCGCCTCAGCGCCACGAACGCCGCGCGCAATGGCCGCCTCATCCATCGCGAACGCGCTGCCGTCGTGGCCGAGCACCCATGCTCGCACCCGGCCGCCCGGCCGCTGATGCACCGACAGGTCAGCTGCTGATGTGGCGGCTGACGCAGCGCCAGAGCGCTCCAGTATCGCCACCTGAGAGGCACGTCCTTGCCGATTTAATTAATGATAGGTTTTAACAAGAAGCTACCATACACTAAGGCACTGCATCTCCGTCATGGCAAGGAGCCAACAGTAGAAGGCATTAATCAAAGTATTGGACTAGGAGGACACTGCAATATAAGGAAAACTACCACATGCATGCCAAGCATCAAGTGCCATGGCAACATGATACATATGCTGCATGCAAGAGGAAGGCATGCATGCTGGCCTGCTGCGGCTAGGGAGCCACCTGCTGGAGGGTGAGGCCAGAGATGCTGCCGCCGTCTGTGCTGACCTCCCCATTCAGCTCAAATACCGCAAAGTGGCTGTCCTGGCCTCCTGCAGAGCACATACCCAGGGACAGTCAACACATTGCCATCCTCTTCCCAGAGCACAACAACTATCAGCCTGAGCAGCGAACCTGTGCTCACAGTCGGAAAAAAGGATGTAATTGGGCCTTCGGCATGCAAGAGACGCACCGCTGGCAGCCTCGGGCCGGTCAAACTGCGCGATAATCTTGCCGGGGCGGCGGGCCTCCGTTGCAGAAGGAGCCGCAAATCGCAGCCGTGTCGGCGTCAAGGCGTCTGCGGTGGTCGAGTCCGGCTTTAGCGGCTCCTGCAGCAGGCATGCCTGCCGACGGAGGTCCCACAGGCGCAGCGTGCCGTCCGCGTACGCTGCCGCCAGCAGCCGCCTCCCCCCAATGCTCACGGCTGCCAGATCCTTCACCGCTGGGCTCGCTTGCCTGCGCCAGGAGATTGAGCATGTGAGACGGCCTTGCCTTGGCTGTGGCTAGCGCACATACAGGTCCCCTATGGCTGACTGGCCTCCTCAATCATGTACACAGCTATGGCGCAGATTTATACAGTCAAGCAGCATTAACATACACACATTTCCATGCCTTGAGGGCAGTGCCATCGTCTGTAAGTACTTCACACACGTGCATTGGCACTGTTTCTTCATGCATGAGGAATCTCAAATGCTTGCAGCTTTGCTGAGGCGGAAAATGCCATTCAGACAGGTGCATGCTTTGAACCACCTGGCAAACAGGCTGGTGAGGAGCCGGCCAACGCCCCCTGCATCTTTCAGCTCCGAGGCTCCCTCAGTCGTCCCGGCGCACAGCGAGGCTTGGGGGATGCACAGCACGCTGCCATTCTGGCAGCCCATGCAAAGAAACCCTTCCAATGCAACCAGAGCTGTCGGCGCGCCCAGCCTTGGCAGATCTGCGCTCATCAGAGATCGTCAATGATCTGGCTAAGAAATTTGCATGCGCAATGATTATGATATCAACATGGCTGCCAGCTGTATGTTCTCTGCACCTGTGGAGACACCCTTGCACATCTCTGCATGGCATGCCAACATTGCACGCATTGAATCCGAGCACAATCTGTGCAACCACATCCTCATGTCGTTTGAGCAGAATGCTCACCTTGAGATAGATCTGCACCGGCAAAAGCACTGCCATCTGAAGGCACTCTGGCCAAGATGGACCGATGGCGATCTCCCTGCTGTTGCCCATGTTCTTGCAATCCAGGTAAGCTGATGGCATGCAAGAAACCTCTGGCGGTCACAGCATACACACGGGGCTGTGACCCAGAGACATCCACGGCCACATGTGGCGAGAGAGCCGATGGAAAAATAAGCTGCAGAGCGCCGTCCCTGACAGGCTCTGTGTTGCTGAACTCCAGCAAGCTCAGCACTTCTGGTTCCTGCAGGCAATTGCTTGCATGTGTCAGGGCTGAGGCAGTGTCTGGTTGCACATGGATGATAAATACCATTCTGGTGGCTCGCTGTGATGTAACCACGGTTGCAATTATCCTCCTTCCTTACAGTGACTTTCTTGATGAGAGTATACAGAAAGCGCACCTCGGCATCAATGCTCCAAATGAGCCCCCTCCCACCGCCGAAATGTGCACCACTTCCAGCACTCACGACATCGAAGTTTGTTGCTGTCGCGTCTGGCTCTGCTGCCTCGGCCACATGTATCCTGTTTGATGTGAGGGGCTGCTGTGCAAGAGACGTCTCTACAAAGAGTTCGGCCACGCGTGGATTGGCCATGATGATATAGTGCGATTTTAATGGACCTCTGATTTTATTATTTGTACATCCACTTGGCCATGTTTGACACGCCTGGCATCTGATGACAATCGTTCCATTGACAATCTTCCTTCACTGCTTGTGGGGGTCTGTAAGTCATCACATGTGGAGAAGATGTGGTTCTTAACACCACAGAATCATTGATGAATGTCCTGGCAGACTAAGGAATTCCATTCATCGATGCATGCAGGTGAATTGGGGGTGGACCTTGGGTGGACCACTCAGGACCACAGCAAAAATGCGGGCTAATTGACTAAGGAGGGTTTAATAGAGTAGGGTTTTGAGGTGTGGGCGCGAGGAGCTAAAACTTTTGCACCAGAAAGTTTTGGCGTTGTTCAAGGAGTGGGCAGTCATGGCGTTCAGGATGCTGCCCGACTCACTGTACTCGCTGGACAAATTTTCTCCCGCCGTTCTGTCCGCGGCCTCGGTGAGCAGCTCTCGCTCTGAGCGCAATGCTGTGCCAACTGTGTTCTCAGCCTCGGAGAGCACTCTGGCGCAGAAGTTCAAGCTGGGTGCCAGCCCCATGGGCATGCCTCTGATCCCCGCTGCGACGGAGAAGAAGATCCAGCTCTACAGCAGGGACTACTACCTGGCTTGTGCCCTAGGTGGAGTGCTCAGCTGTGGCCTCACTCACACAGCCGTGACTCCCCTGGACGTGGTCAAGTGCAACATGCAGATTGACCCCACGAAATATAAGAGCATCGGATCTGGTTTCTCCATCACCTGGAAGGAGGGTGGCATGGGCGGGCTTGTGCGTGGCTGGATGCCAACTCTCGTTGGCTACTCCGTTCAGGGCGCTGGCAAGTTCGGCCTCTACGAGTACTTCAAAAAGTAAGGATTCAATCATTGCTTTCACCATCGCATGCCATGTATCCCAGTCATGCTTGTCAGCATTTATTCCTTTCCAGTTGACCAGATGGAATATAGCTTGATCCCACTGAAGGAGTTGTTGTTTTGCAGGACATACGCCGATGCCGTAGGTCCAGAGAACGCTAAGAAGTACCAGACCGTCGTTTTTCTGGCTGGATCTGCTTCTGCGGAATTCTTTGCCGATATCGGCCTGTGCCCCTTTGAAGCCGTCAAGGTAAAGCTCCGATCCAGCCTGCTTTGAGTGTTTTGGGCGTTGCTCGCCATCCATTGCGACATGAGACGTTTTCCAGAGTATTTGTAATGTGCAGTGACATCCCATGAAGTTGATTGGGGTGCATACATCATCAATTTACACTGGGATCTGTGTTGTTCAGGTCAAGGTCCAGACAGTCCCCGGCTGGGCCAAGGGCTTGAGCGATGGCTTCCCGAAGTTCATCCAGCAGGAGGGCGTTGCTGGGTGAGTCCTGGCTTAAAAAGCATTGCATATGGCTGTGCGGCAGGATCCTCTGTTTGGCACCCATCAGATGCTGAAATATTGTAACAGAGCTGGTGTTGTGTGGTTTCGCGTGGTTTCGCAAGTCAATCCTCACTTGGTACGGCCGTTGGTAGCCACCTGTACATTCCAGCTAAAAGGCAGATGCGTGTCTCCCAGGCTGTGGAAGGGAATCACGCCGCTTTGGGGCCGCCAGATCCCCTACACCATGATGAAGTTTGGTACGTGTTGCCTTTCCTGTTTGCAAGACCCCAGTGCATGTCTCCCCTGACGGCTTCAATTGTTCAAGTGCGTGCTTGCCACAATGTACACCAATGGGTGACAATGACTGTCAGATCTGGCTTCCATGTGACATGCATACATGCATGCATCTTGCACTGCGATACAGAGCATCAGGCAGGGAAATCACCTGCACCATGCTGTATGTCCAAGCTTGGTTGTGTGACATGATGAGTGCAGCAGACTTTGCAGCAATGTGCTGAGCAAGATGTGCTGTGTGCATGCAGCCTGCTTTGAGAACACGGTGGTGGCGCTGTACAAGTATGTGGTGCCCAAGCCCAAGGCGGAGTGCAGCAAGACAGAGCAGCTGGGAGTGTCCTTTGCGGCCGGGTACATCGCTGGAGTCTTCTGCGCGGTGGTCAGCCACCCAGCAGACAACATGGTGTCCAAGCTCAACTCCACCAAGGGCGCCACCGTCGGCAGCATTGTCAGCGAAATGGGCTGGTGCGGATCTCCTTCTCATCCAGTCCCTGCATAGTCTGCTTCAATATAGAGCTTCATTGCCTTGTCATGTATCATACATCCTTGGAGCATTGTTGCATGTCATGCATGCCGTTTCTCATGCATGTCAGTATGAATGTGCTTTCGCCGTTTCCCTGACCCTGACATGCATGTAGTCCGCAGCATATGCAGCTCCGCATTATATACCCAGCAAGGGCACTCGTTGCTTCTGCAGGCATTTGACATGTGCTGTATCAATTAAACTTGAACAGCAAAGGGTGTGAGCATGTTCGTGTGTGGTGCAGGGTGGCCCTGTTCACTCGTGGCCTGCCCCTGCGTATTCTCATGGTTGGAACGCTGACCGGATTGCAATGGGGCATCTACGACGCCTTCAAGGTCTACGTGGGACTGTGAGTGCCTGCCTCATTTTTTCTTGATCACTGCAGTGTGCTTTCCATCTACACTGCTGCGTGCGCAGACTTGCTACCATTCCAGAGCACCATTGCACTCCTGGACGCATGGTTCTGATGCTGTGCACTGACTCAAACTTTTCTTTTACAGTGTGCTTTCCATCTACACTGCTGCGTGCGCAGACTTGCTACCATTCCAGAGC
>JADEYI010000174.1_pt1 | contig 119945 bp, 178 predicted proteins | sample 8542331 | NCBI WGS metagenome assembly JADEYI01 (sample SAMN16510988, study PRJNA670497) | mine drainage metagenome | isolation source: biofilm near Copperflume 1 | place: Germany: Marsberg coppermine Kilianstollen | collected 2018-02
TGCACATGAGCGACGAAAGTCCTCGTTTGTAATTAAGAGACATCAGAGCCATTATAAGGTGTAGCAGGAGCATCCGATCGATCTTCAGGTGTGGTAACCCCCGTTTGGCAGCTTCTGGCACTGATAGCACTCTGCAAAGATGCCAAAATTATGCGACTGCACCGCACAAATGCTCAAAGCCAGCCAGAAATGACCCCAAGAACCCAAGAAAAGGGATTGGCAATGCAGGTGCAACCAGTGGGCTTGTGTCAGGTGGGCTCCTCTTATATGGGCTGGTAGTGGGCTGCTAGCCCCAGTGGTTGCCGCCATTGGCCAGCTTTGGGCACTGGTAGCATTCTGCAAATACTCCGAACGTGTATGACTGCGAGACAGGACCCCCCGTCAGCTTCCCGCAACAGGTCTCTTTGGACCCCCCTTCTGACATGTGATACACATGTGCCAGGGGACTCACTCTTCTCGAAACGAAGCAGCCACAACAAGAATGCAATGTGACGATGCATACTGTACTATTTCAGAATGCATGAGCGGAGTTGAGGTGAGTAAAGATGGGCACAGACCTGCTGCACGATGCGCTGGATGGAGAAAAAGATGCCGCCGACAGTGAAGGCGGCGTAGACCACCATGATGAAGTAGTTGAGGGCAAAAGCCACCTTCCAGCCAAACTTGTTGAAGGGCCTGCAGGCATAATTTGCACTTTCATATGGGGTTGTGCACATCATCAATGGCATCATTGTCAAGGCACCTGTCACGACATCTGCTGCTGCTGTCGCTGAATGAGGATCACTGATACGCCAGAGTACTGAAACATAAAGCACAGCTCATGAAGAAAGGACAGGCGAGATTGGACTAAGCACCAGCGACAAGGGGGGCGGGAAAATGAAGTCCTCCCATATACTGAACACCCCTTGACAGCGAGGGACAGGGGGATGCTAAATACTTCACATTCTCCCTGTAAAAGACAGGCACTAAAGTTGGCTAAGAAGAGAGCAATGCAAAAGCATTGGGGTGGCGCACGAGTATGGAGGCAAAGCAGAGCTGTTGCGGCGGGCCTCTGTGCGGTAATACCAGTTGAAGGCCACGGCAGGCAGCACAAAAGAGGTGGTCGGGACAGAGATAGCGCCCATGAGAGAGTTGATCGTGCCTGCAGCAGCAATCACAACACATACTCAATCAGGCCTTCACCTAAGATGTTGCAAATCAAACAAGCTGTGTACAGCCACCCAGCCCAGAGCAGACAATGAAATTTTATGTGCATGCAAGGCTGTGTGCATGCCGCAATGCCACAATCTCTCTTCTTATCCCAGAATGCCCCGAAATGGTTTGTTGAGTGAATTTATTTCAGAAGGGAACTGTGGTGGAAGCGCACCATAGAAGGGGAATGCAACTCCGAGGAAGAAGATCACAAGCGCTGTATGGCACAACAAAAAATTGTCATTAACGATCTGCAAGCAAAAGTGGTACTCAGAGGACATCAGAAACATTAGCACATTGTAAAAGGGGGATTTTCACCTCCAGGCAAACGAGCTGGTAGCCTGATATACCATCTGGCATGGTGTGTGCGCACCAGCTACAGACAGCAAGAGCAATTTGTTAGTCAGAACTACGCAGACCTCCACAAACTTACCGACATCATCAAGTTGCCCGGACTTCTGACAGAAGAGAGTGCTGCTTGCACGGCACGGCAAGAGAACAAAGAGAAGTTTATGTGCAGGACTGCTACGCACCTTCTCAATCATGTAGAGGAGAGGAGTGACGTACAGAGCAAATGCCACAAACTGCAACACAGACACCCTGCTTTAGTAAAGATCACACCGGACATGCTGTGTAGATGACTGGGCCTTGTTCGCCAATATTATCCATGGACAAAGACAGCACAGCGGGCTCTATAGAGCTCTTGATGCTGCATGATCTATCCTGTTGCCGCGCTTCGATGAGGAGATGGCCCCATTTGCCATATGTGTTGTTCAGGTAAGCAGGAAACCCGTGGTCGCTGCTTCCCCAAAATGCACCCTGTCATGTGAGGGGATTGCTACGTCATGACACATGCCAGCCTCTGATGCAACGATGGCCAAGTGGTCATGTGAGGGGATGACTACGTCATGACACATCAGCAGGGCTCACCTGGTGGATGATCATGAGCCAGACAGAGAGGCGCATGGCGTTGGAGAGCGGCAGGACTCCGTACACGTTGTCATTTGTAGTAATCAGCTTGGGCCAGGCCAGGTTGACAGCAATGGAATGGGGCATGGTCAGCAGGATCGTCCATATCCAGCCGCCAAAGTAGGCCGCCACATACCTGCCAGAACACTTGTACTTGAAATAGGAAATTCGCATCAAAGTATGCATGCATTGCATCCAGCTGGTTATGTGTGTGGGTCATGTCGGGCAATCAGAAGCCCGTGAAAAGAAGCATTTGTTTGCCACAGCTGTCAGTGAAGAGTAGATTCACTAGAAATGAATCAGGCCTGTCTTGTGGGCTGGCTTCCACATCTCTTAGCCACACTCAGAGCGCTCAACCACAGATTACTAGACCAACAAGTCCTGACTGAGATTAGTCAAGGATGACATCATGAAACATGGCGGCTGCTGATGAGTCACCTGGAGGAGTCCTGCATGGCGTCCTGCATCTCCAGGGCGATGCCGTGGGCGCCCATGGCCTGCATCTGAACAGAGGTGCCCAGGAAGAAGGCCTGCGCACTGACCGGCTTGGTCAGGGCCGCTCCCGGCTGTATGCCCTTCTTGCCTGCCTCCACCAGGATGAACAGCGCTGTGAAGCTCGTGCCTGTGCAGTGTGGCACATGCTCAGTCAAGTATCATACATGATGTGACTAGGTGATGTTGCACATATGTCAATGCATTTAATATGTGCCCTTCACCCTTTGGCTTTGGGTTTGTATTACCTGTAATGTGTATGATACTACCAATATAACAGTACGCTTTCGCGTAATTGCAATGAATGGTCCAGTGCACTTGTAGAAGAACATGCGACTACTGACAGGATGCTTAATTGTACATCTCCTTGGAAGGCATAAATACTGCTTCTGGTGCAAAACGTATGGCACTTGGCAGCTTGTGCTTACCAAAGAGTGCAATGATATTCAGGACGCGGAAGTGGCGGAATGTCTGCAACAGCACCACCACACATACTTGGCTTCAGTCAAGGCATTTTTTAAACCTCCTGGACCAGAAACAGTCAGAGGTGTCTATAATCAAACGTTGTGCTTGCCGCTGAGTAATGTCATTTTACATTATTCGTAAGCTGTATTGCCAGTGTGCAGGGGGATGTGGAGGTCCTCTCACCGGGACAAAGGCAAAGAGCATGAGCACGCTGCCAAAGATGAGCTCGTAGGTGCGCTTGCTGTAGGACTTGTCAATGTAGTACATGTCACCGGCGCACGCAATGACCTGCGCCCCAACACAGCCCACTATCAAGAGAATGAACAGGAATAACTGGAACCAGGATATTCATTCCTTGGCCCACATTAGCAATGAAGCAAGGGACCATTGACTGTGCAGGTCAATAAGCGGCTCCCCACAAAAGGCAGAGACTCTGCCAAAGAGTGCCTCACAAAAGAAATCAAAAAAAATCTGTGCAGGATGCATAGAGGCCCAATTGTGAGGAGAAGCTCATCAGCAATCAACGGCGACAGTGGCAGGGGAGATTGTGTTTGAAGCTCGCCTGAGCAATGCCAGTGCCAGCGAGGCCGAGGGCAATGCAGATCTGGGCGAAGATGCCGACAGTCTTTCCAAGGTGATATCCCACCACGTCATGGTACCTGCAGTTGTTTGTTCCTCAGTACATGCTAGCAGATAATGCATGCATGCACTCTAGCCTGAAATGTCCTTATAGGATTTCAGGACAGGTAATCACATGTGGTGCCTGATCATCAGAAAACAGGCACGGAACAATGCCGCTGGAGTGAAGGGGCTTACTGCGTGACAGTGCGCCTCTTGCCATCAATCTCATACCTGCACAGATACTTACATCAGCACTGCTGTGCTCACTGCTGGGATACAGGTAAAAAGAAAGTGTGCAGCATGAGTTATACTAGGGAGGCAAGTACACGGCAGAGAGCACAGTCAGTGTGGATATATCTGAGAGAAGCTCTTGTCCGCACCAGGTCCCTTGTTTGAGCTGCATGCAGAGCACACAAACAGTCAGCTTTCAGCATCAACAGTTCAGATTGATTCCACTGTCAAGCATTGCCACACACATATCTGGAGGAATTTATCGCACGACCCGCAGCTTGCAAGCACTCACATCTCGCAAATATTGGTAGCACACTTTCAGTCTTTGAAGCAAACTCGCCATGAGCTCAACGGCAAATCAAGTTATCACATCCATCATGCACACACTGAAGGCAAGGGCTCACCAGGTCGCGCTTGCGTTCTTGGTAGAGGGCTGAGAGCATATACATGGTCCACAGCGACAGGAAAGCTGTCACCATGCTGACCACAATTCCGGCGCTTAGCCCAGTCTTGGAGATTGCGTTCTGCACACACACAAGACAATTTCAGGACATCTGTTTCTGATTTGCAGGCATACAAGGGAGCTTACACTTCAGTAGGGATGCCACAGCACGGAGAAGCCTGCAGTTACCACTTACCGGTAGTGTCAGCATGATCTGCCCAATTTGGGCCGCCGCAACTGTCAAGAAGGCTGCGATGCATGGCACAACCAAGCATCAAAAGGCTGAACATGACCGTCTGACGGATCGAAGCACGAGGCAATGTCGAGCTCAGGTTGGGAGAACAAACAATTTCTTGAGGACCGAGGTCTTACCGTCGGTGACAGTATGTCCTTCAGTCAACACTCTAAGAACATAGTGCGTTTTCTTCTCACCCTTTCCCGGGGTCCACGAAGGGTAGTTGCCTGTGGCCGCATGCGGGCTGTTAGCACGACCACGATATTCACACCGCGAAATCCTCTCTGAGAACTGAACGCCGACAGCATCAACAGGTGAGTAGAGAGCAGCCATACCTTCTGTAGGTGACGCCAGCTGCTTGGAGTTGCGCTCAAGGCTCGGATTGAACCCTGCCTTGCCATCGATCGAGTCGATCACTTTGCCATTGCCGTTGCTTACGCCAAAATTTGTGGTACGAGTAGCGCCATTGACGCTTTTCTCGTTGCTTCCTTGCGCTGCGCCTGTCATCGGGCTGCAACACCTGCTCGAAAACACGCACGGATTTCATGGTGTAAGGATCAGACGTGTTCGTCATAATGCCTCGATTCTAGTCATGGCGCAGCACGAATTTGAACAATAACCTTCAAACAACGTAGTTCATCAATGCAGCTGCTGTCCCGACCAGTAGAAAACAACACTTCTGCACGACGGCCCTTCGACACGTGCCGCCGTCAGGTTTGCACCTGCCCTTTCATGTGATGGCAACAGGAGACAAGGGGCGGAAGCAAGAAGCAATACCTGGGATCGAGGAAATGTGACTAACTCGATCAAGTACGTCTGCTGAGGTTGTGACCTCGGACGCCTAATGCGTACTCGTACACCCCGTGACCTTTGGGCAGCCTGCAGGCTTGTGACGAGCTTGCACGCTTCCAATCAGAATTTCACCGGGTCACCCTGTGGGAACCGCTTGCTTGAAGAACATATAATGTGATCAAGCACAAAGACGCTTCTAGGAAACCCACACGCCCGACAAACCGGCCGACCTGACGGTGGCACGTGTCCACATGCCACCCTCAGGCCCTCAGGATGACCAAGGCTGAGGTGGCCGTCTTGCTCTCTAATCAAGAGTGACCCCTCCTTTGGTAGTGAGGGAAAGTCCAGTCCGTGCATGAAAGAGACACGGCAGCCACATAGGTGAATGATCAGCTGCGCCTGCTCAGACCCTGTACAGATCTGAGAGGACTCATGAGTCTCATAACAATGATGATCACAATGGGGCTCAGCCTGGCTGACAACGCCTCAACATATCCATTCTCAGTGCTATGATCATGTGATCAAAGGTGATCATGCATACCGGGTATGCCATACCCCCCCTGAAGCCGGGTGGCCCACAGTTCAGTGTGCGGATAATTACCAGTGCATGCACTCGTGTCTTGTCACATGTGATAAGGCCCTTGTCATGCAGGGCATGTCATGTGTGATAGCAACACACTCAAAAGAAATTCTCATCTTTGGCACTTATTCTAAAAAGCTCAATGGATCGAATACGCAGACTTCAACAATGAGAAAAGCTATGGCTGCGATTACGATCACAGCAAATTCTCACCTCCACATGGAGCACCAGTGATGCACCAGTCAACAACGTCAGAGGTTCCTTGCACTTCCAAATCGACCAGATTTTCCAGCTGAAAGACCAAATGACTTCCCTGTGCTTCCCCCTTCAACCCAACCTTGTAGGAGATGCATCACTTGACCACCTCAGAGCTGTGTGAAGATACAAAATAATTCTCAGTCATGTACTAGGAGACATCAGCCACAAATATAATCCCATGGCAATGTTCCAGGTCCCACGGTCAGCAAAAGACACGCAATGCGCTTTAAAAAAGATAATCAAAGTCTGGCAGTCTTGCAGTCACTGGTCCATAGAACCCACCCTCTATGGTACATGAATTGAGTGGCCAGACTCTGTCAGCATGCCTGTGCAAAGATGGAGCTTGCTTGCTTGACCTCGAATCTCCACAGAAAGGAAAGATATTCCAGACTCGCCCCTATCTCTAATAGAGAGACAGCGCTAAAGCGCCATTTATTAAGTATTCTCATTAGGGGGGCTGCGACCCCAACTGAGGTGCAATTCATTTGCTGCAAATGCCAATGGGAAGAGCTGAAGAGTGACAAGGCGCTCTTTTGCAAAGATGGCTGTCAAACGGGTGGCACCATGGCAACAGCTCATACACAAAGTTCTGGCAAAGGGCTATCTCTCAACGGGAGCTTGTTGCTCTATGAGACCCTGATGGCCGCAGCATCCCACTGTATGGACACTGCCAAACACTAATCGCCTTCTAGACAGGTGAAGATAAAAGCACAACAATGTGCTGCACAAATGCATTGTCATGGCTCTATAGCAAGGGACTTGAAGCATGACATTGAGCACAAGTCATCTCGATGATTGCACTACACATGTTATAGATGGTTCGTGGATTTTGTAACGGAATAGTTCCCAGTACGCAATGTAACTGGAAGCATTGCCTCCCAAGGATGGGTATACTTAGCACACCACATATAACACTGAAGATGCAGCAGGGGCTTGCACGAGGACACTTACTTGCTGCCCTCTGCCCATGCCACCCAGAGCAGCAATTTCAAACATGTTTGTGAAAGAGAAAGTCTTCAACCGCTTGCTGCAAAGTCTATTATTGAAGAAAGATACCCGAGCGCCTGATTGGTGATGCATCCCAAGGCCTGCATATGCTAGGCTGGCCTCTCCTTGTGTCATCCTCCCGCCAAAACCCAAGCCGCCTCAGGCCGCACATCTGCACTGCTGCTGCCAGCGCAAATGACGCTCATCATATGTTTGGGGACTGCCCCAGTCGCTCCAGGCTGAGCGTGGAGAAGAGAGACCAATTGGATCTCTTCCCCAGAGCCAACAGATCAGCTCTTTATGAGCAGTAAATGACCACAGAAGACTCCCACACAGAAGATCTGGTGACAGCACTTTGGGCCAACAGATCACCTTGGCAAAGATAATGCCAAACCGCAGCAGGCAACGAAGAGGACTCAACCGCGCCCATATGCAGGAGATCATAGAAGGATGTGTCAGGCAGCTGCAGCGTGCCCTCATGCCCTGACATCGCATGCAGGAACACAGACGAGGACTCCACAGATAAGGATCAGGGCTGGGCACGTCTCAAGCTGGTGCGCCGTTTCTTGACGCCGGCTGACTGGTCGTCCTCTTCCTTGGGTTCTGCGCTGCTGGGGGCTGCTGGGGGCTTGGGCTTGGGCAGCAGCAGCGCTGGCAGGGAGGGTGTCTTTTGCTGCCCAGAGGTGTTCCCTCCGCGGCCCCCCGTCGCCTGCTCCTGTGCAGCCCTGAACAGCCGCACACCTACGCAGCCAGAGAATGAATTTCAGATTCTACTGGCCAGCCTGATCCGCACATGATGTCATTTTGACCATAGACTAGCCAGATCTGAGGCTTTAGCAATAAGGAGTGGGATGAAATTGCGCGACTTGGGATCACAAGATGGCTTGCTGTCTCAGAGCCATGGTGCTCTCATGCCTTGCAAGAATAAGCCCAAAGCACAGGCGCTTGAGCCACACAAAAGTGGGGAAAACGTGCGCGGTCATGGATCACAGGTGACTTATTGCCTCACAGCCACGATTTCACGATGATCTTACGATAAGAGAAAACTTGCTCAAAATATAGAATTGCAGCGACCGACTACAGGGCTGTGGGGGAACAGAGAGGGTGTAGGCGGACCTAGGGGGCTGACGCGGCGGTTGAGGTAGCCCAGCACGCCCTGGCTGGTCAGGCACACCGTCCACATGTTGGTGCGCTCAGCGCTCGTTATCTGCCGCCGAGGCTTCACCGGCTCCGCCTGCATTTACAGCAGTGCAACATTCAATGATGCCTCAAAGAAGGATGCCACCTCATGTGCTGCCGATGGCGCATGCAGAGTGTCCGATATCAAGCCAACAACAACCCTTCTAAGGGGTGTCAGGTTTGGCCAAGGTAATTAAGATAGTTTCTCTAGCAACTATGCACCTTGCACTGACTCTGCCCTTCCTGACAAACATAATGGATCATGACAACGTGCAAGAGCCAATTGTTGCGCGCTCAACAAGATGCTCTGCAAGTGCTCGCATGCAGCCTGCACTGACCGTCTGGAACACAGGCGACTCGTGGGGCGGTATAGCTAAGACTGACGAAAGAAGCATGAGTCATCCTCGAGCATCATGCCGCATGCTGCCGGCAGGTGCGCCCACCTGTTCGAGGGCGAGCTTGATATCGGCGGAGGTGACGTAGAGGCGGTGCTCGGGCGGCAGCTTGTCGCTGTTGCGCCAGAAATGCTGGTGCCGCACGCGCCTCCGTTTCCCCGGGTTGGCCGCCACGTTGCCGTCCAGGGACAGGCTGCATGCAGGGGAGACAAATTTAGGGCTCATTAAGCTAGTGAAGCATGCAAGGGCTGGCAGCAAATCCAAAATCAGCAAAGATCGGCTGCGCGCAGAAGAGACAACTTTGGGGCTGGTAATAATAGTGCAGCATGCAAGGGCTGTTAGCAACTTCCAAAATCGGCAATAATTGCACACGTCGACAGGCACCTCAATTGAGAATCGATCAGGAGCCTTCATTACCCAACAGACAGGACATGTGCATGGGCAATGTGGTCAGAAGCAGCCAACACATTGCCGAGCCACGGCAGTTTTTTTTGTGCATGTGCTAGGCTATTGAGGGACCGGCCAACATTACAACAGCAGTGAAGGAATCATGGCAGGCATGCAAAGAACTGAGTGGGACGCCTGCTGACCTGTCCAGGTGGGTGAGCTGCTCAAAGAGGAAGAGTTGGCGCGAGCCTTCATGCTCCTCCACAGAAGCAATCGTCTGCAGCCCAATGAGTCCCGCCACACAGTCCAAGTCCTGCTCCACAAAGCGCACCTGCAGGAACAAAAGGAGATTTTGAATTTGCCGTCCACCAGGACAGAGCTTGGCGCTTGCCAAATTTGGCGTACCATCCTAGACAGGAAAATGCAGCCTCAATGGGCAACCAGGGTTCTTCTCCCTCCCGCAGAATTTGTAGTCATCTTGAAGCTGCGAAGGGACCTAAGGAAAAGCCCGTGGCACCTCTGGGATGGCAATATACGTGCATGGCCCTTACTGGCCGGGAGAGGAGTCAGATTAGACTCTTTTTACAGTCTTCAGAAAGGTTGACTTTCACCACAACTGGCTGTCAACAATTATCAAGATTAACAGTTTCGTTTAACTTTTGCAATGTCAGCTGGAGACACTATCCATGACTGTGCACAACAGCTGCAGAAGAGGGCTGCACCTCAGAGCTTGAACCAGGGTCCTCAGGCAGGAGCAGGTCTCCGCTGGCGTGCGCGGCGCCGTCGGAAGCTGAGCGGGAGTCGGCGAGGTAGCTGCCGGAGCCGCCGGCGCTACCAAAGCGCTGATGCGTGTCGCTGAGATCACTGACACTGCGCGGCAGCGGCAGCGGCGCTGAACGCCGCTTGTCCATGTTGTCCACCAGAGAGGCCTACGCGCCAGGTTGTTTTGTCAAGACTCAAATCTTTGAATTTTTAAAAACGAAAAGTGGATCGTAGCACATGGCCAGTGACCACATCGTACGCGGGTGAGGGACTGGGGCGTGCGCATTAATTGAGTTGCCAACACTCCGTAATGGCACAGATCACATGAAATTGAAGGGTCCGGCACAAAGGCCACCCATAGTTGCAGATGCCAACATTCATTGCAGCTGGTTGTAACAGCCGTAACGATCCTCATGACGTCAATTATTTGAATGCTTAGATTGGCATATGCTACTTGCACATAACAGACGAGCTGGGGGAGGTCAAAAACACACCAGGGCCTGGTTTGCCAGGGGAGTGGGGTCGCTCAGGTGTGCAGCCAGCCCGGGCGGCGAGTGCAACGCGGCCGCCGAGTTCTGCGCATTCTGCGGCACCGGGATGTCCGGCATGAACGTCTGCTGCGAGGACCACAAGAATGGGTGTCAGATCCAGACTGCTTGTTAGACAAGGCACAATAGAGAAGGGACGAGGGTGTCACACCCCTTTGGCATTGCAGCCATTGGCTAAAAAATTACAGAGGCAATTGCTGCTATGTAAGGGTTGATGTGGGAAACCATATACTACTCCAACGCACGTGCTCGCAGGAAGTGCAGCAAACACGCGGTAACTTGCACAGGAGAAGCAACAGGAGCTGGCTTGCGCTGCCCCAGGGGACAAAAAAAGGCTTCAGCGTATGACAGTCAACAGTAAACAACCAATATACCAAGAATTTGAAGGGGAGATGCGATTTATAACCTGGGGCGCGCTGCCGATGTAGAAGTTGGGGCGGCGCCAGGAGGAGAGGTCGGCGGTGGAGCGGCGGCCGTCGTGGGAGCGCGAGGGGAAGCCGCCCAGCAGCTCCTGCCGGTAGTTGTGCTGCGGCAGCTCCGGCAGCGACGCCGTGCTCCGCTGCAGCTCCTGGCCCCTCTCCGCCGCCTCATACTGCGCGCACACACGGCATGCACTCATTCTTGCATGCCTTCAATGATATTGACCTTGAATACAGTTTTGCCGTCTCATGGCAGGCAGCGCGCCCCCTGCCTGTGTGGTTTGATGACCAACTCGCTCACAAGCAGACGAGATGGAAGGCTTGCCAACAATCGTAGACACAAGCAGAGCTCCATCAAGCATGCATGAACAGTCAGCACATCCAACGGAATTGCACTTTTACCCTCTTCATAAGGCAAAGCAAATTGGTACTGTCAAGTATCTCGATCACTGCATGATTATCTCATCTACATGTGAACACAAAGTAAACCGCCCAGCTGTGGGGAGCCCACCTGTTGGGATGCATCACTCCCCTGAGGGTAACCATCCTGGCCGGAGTGGCTGGTTATGGGCAGGGGGTATATTAGCGGGTCAGCCCCAGAGAACTGCGGCTGTGAGGCGGGCGGGCCGCCCCGAATGTCCCACTGCTGCAGCCGCCAGCTCCTGTTCAGGCCGCTGCTGGCTCCAGGCAAGGACAGTCCTGCCACACAGGGAGGATGAGTAACACATCCAAAGTGCCTAGGCGGGCCTGAGAGGTGCTTCTTGCAAGGAACATTGCATGTTGCACAAAGCTGCCTTCCCATCAGGAATTGCCCCGCAGGCTGACAAAGTACAGTAGAAGGGATGTCATGTAATCATCAGAATCCCTCATTGTTTCTTGTCATCCACTTTGCATCAGCCTCAGCATCAAAAGAAGAGTTAGTGAAGCAAGGTTGTTAGGTCATTAGACACAGGTGACAACTGCAGTTCACCCCGGCTCATGGGTTTGCTGCTGATCCTACCTGTGTGGTCGCTGCTGCCATACCACTCGCGCATCTGCTTGTCACTGGCACTGTGGGCATCAAAATGGTCCAGCGCTGCTGCCCCCCAATGGCCCCCCCTGGCCCGATGTGCATTTGCACTATCGGGCCAGGATCGCTGCTGGCTGCTGATATTCTGCGCTGGCGGCGGAGGCATCTCCCCAGCAGACCTGCAAGGACGCCGATACGAAGTCACGAGACAGCCACCATGGCTTCCTCTATGGCTTGACGACCTCACCTCTGCAAAAGTGGTGGATAGGATCACACTGCTCCTCACCCCAGCAACCTTGCTTCTGAAGAAGAAGCCGGATAAATCTTCAAAGAATCTCTGATGCTTGGGTCTAGTCAGTGGCACAGATCAGGCCCGCATGTTTGCATGGCGGGTCCTAGCAACCTTGTGACAATAAGTGCACGCCTTGGATTAGGAAGTTGATTGCGGGACACATCTATTACACCTGCCAGAGCTGGATGGCCGCGAGCCGCCGGCAGAAGCCGACGGGTAGCTGGCTGGAAGCGATGCCGCCAGGCTGCGGCCATTGGGGGCCGGCGGCCGGAAGCTGCCCGGCAGGTGCTCCTTGCTTCCGTCAGCTTCCTTGCCAGGGGCCCCGTCCATGAAGCTGAGCAGGAAGGAGGCGTTGTTCGGGTGGTCCATGGTCTCTATGAGAGCCCCGGAGGCCTGCCGCGACGCCGACGGCGCCTCTGCTGCGCCGCTGTTGGCGGGCCGGGAGTGCCCATTGGGCTCCCCAAGCCAGTCCAGGGCAGGCATGCCCACATGGGCATCCATCGAGCGGTCAGGGGCGTTCCTGGGCCGCTCCATCGGCTGCGGGGGACCCATAAGATTTTGCCGCGACCCCTGGCCGGGCTCGGGGAGACTGGTGCCAGTGCCGCCCTTCAGCCGGTCTGCAGGCTGCCCCTCCTGATCAGGCAGCGGCTGCTGCTGCGGCGGCGGCGGGTTGGCGGCACCTGCCGGCACCTGCAGCCTTGGGTGGCCCGTGCTGACAGAGTTTGACGCTGCCGGCTCCCGGCTGCGTGGATCCTTCTCCCACGCTGCGCTGCCCTTCATGCCCGTTGTCACCGTTGCGCCACCTGTAACGGTGCCATACCAAAGTGTGTCTTGCCAACAATGATTCTGACGTGATAGCCAAACTGCGAAAGTACAAGCCTTGAACTTCAAGGTACAGGCTTGCCAGGAAAGGGACGTGCGGTTGTCTAGGTAGGGACAAGGGCTGCAGTGGGTAAGCTGAGTACTGGAAGACCGAGTGCAGAGGTTTGTTGGGGGATGAGAAGAGCGTTGAAATGCAGGGGAAAGAAATCTACTCACCGCGCCTGTCCTTGAACCACTGGTCTATCTTGTCCATCTCCAGGCCTGTGTTCAGGTGCAGCTGGTACTTCATGTACTCCTCTGGCACAGGGGCTACTCTATACACGTCCTCCAATTGCTGCTCTGCCGCCTGAATGTCCACGAAGACTGTTTAGAATGTCTGGTCAACTGCAAGTTCTCAGCTTCCAGACAGCTGGGAATTTAATGGGTGGGGCTAGCACTCGCAAGGCCAAACAACAGGGCCCATCAAGGGGAAGGTACAATTCCCAGTTCCCTAATGGTGGATTCCCTAGGTAATATGGGATGAATGGAAGCAGAACAGCCATGAAAGAAAAGCCTCACTCAACGCTGCACCTGAGGGTCCGTGGCTGAATGGGGCATAGCAGTGGGAAAGCACTAAATTCGTGAATCTCAAATAGCCATGCACTAAGAAAATCCATATGCAGCCGGATCTCCTCGGAGAAATTACCCTGTGTACTCACGCACCTGCATCTCCTCCTGTGGGATGTCGATGCGTCCCAACCGAGCAACAATTATTTTTTCGATGGAAGAAATCTTGTGCACACCAGTGACAGGAATTTGACACGATCAGACTTTTAAAAATGCCAGAGGTATGCACACTTTGCGCTGTGTCCAGTTCTGCTCGACACAGCCACGCCTTCTTTCGTTGCCTGCCTCCAGTCCGCCCTCGACTATTTGATGAGTCGGGTAGCATGTAAGATATCCAGCGATCAGTTCTCTTAGTCAAAGCCGGACATGCAGACGCTCGCTAGCTATTTGAGAAGATTTCTTTGCTCCCAGACAGACTCCGCATGATCAAAACCCTGACACCTTCAACCCAGCTTCCGGGGTTCGAGAACGGAAATCCTAAATATAAACCTTGCAAGGAATGTACTATTTGAGGATATCTTCTGGGTTTGACTTCTGCAAGCAACATTGTGACACCAGGCCAAACCAACACTGAGCGCAAAAGAGAAGTTTTGCCAGATCTCGTGTTTACATCAGAGCTCCAGAAGTTTTGATCTCGGAGGTGTGGCTGGGATTTGCAGGTCAAATGGCTGCTTCAATACTACCGACAGACAAAAGAGTACTTCTAATTCCAATTGATGACAGTGAGGTGAGTTGCTTTACCCACATGCTTGTGATGCCCATCGCATGCTTTCGTTTGTCTTCTTGAGAGTACACTACTGACGCTAGCAAGACTTCTACTTAGATTATCGCTTGCAAATTTGGCAAAATGCGCAGAAGCAATCATTCACGGTCACGTGTGCGACGTGCAGGACGCAGAAAAATCGGTTTCATGGACGCTGCAGAATCTATACAGACCAGGCATGCAGATGCAGGCATCAATACCGTACAACACAAAAATAGCGCTTCAAATCGTAGCCTTGGTTGAAGGCGACCAACCTGCTGTGCCTGACGCAGCAGCTCACCCAATGTATGATGGCTTTGCCAAAGGCAGCCTGTTTTTCAGGTGGAGGCGATCTGCTGTACTTCCTGCACGTGGTCCCAGAGCGGCAGTTCGATGTTATTGGAGGGGACGCTGCTGAGACCATCATCAACGAGGACGAAGATGCAGAGCGCAGAGCGGTGTGTGCTCCCTTTGGAGCGCTGTACTTGTGCAGGCCCCGTATCACCTCCTCTGCTTGAATTTACGCGCATTAGTGGCCATAAGGCAATGGTATGATGAGAAGCTCTGATTTATTTTCTGTGTCACCATGCCGGGGGCCTGAACCGAGTTGTCCCTTCTGTACAACACCTGAAAGCCACTGCATTTTTGGCCAAAGGTTGAAGGAAAGCCAGGCAGTAGGGCAGTAGGCTGTAGGTGTCTTGGTGGTATCAGCTGACATGCTCTTTTGGAAATATCTGCTCAACATCTGGGTGCTGCATGCACAGGTTGCCAATGCCAAGGACTTCATCAAGCATCGCATCTTGGAAAGAATAGAGGACAAGCAAGTGCCTCACCAGGTAAAGTTTTCATGCTCAGCCAATGACGCCTGGTTGTTGCAGCAAGGGACTCACAGTCTTGGCATCCCAAGTGGCGCTTGCAGCTGTGTGCTTCATGCTCCGTGTCCTGTGAAAAGCTCCAAAACAGTGCTGCTCCCTTGCAGGTGGAAATCGTGCGATTCCGCACTGACTCTGAGTCAGTGGGAACAGTCATCTCAGAACGGGCTGCCACCCTCAATGCTGCAGCTGTGGTAAGGACTCCAGAAGTTCTGCAGCTTCTTGTACGACTGCATTCGCCCTTCTCTTCTCACCAATGTACTGCAGCACTCAGCGCAGACTTGGTTGACGAGCAGATCAAGCGCCTACTTCCGTCTGTGAAACAGGCGTGCCAGAGTCCTGCCTCTTCAGTAAGTTCTGCTGAACGCTGTGTGGCGGTGTTTAGGTGATGGCCAAGCACAGACAAGGAGCCATCAGAGCCTTCTTCATCGGCAGCGCGACCAAATTCGTGGCAAATAACTGCAAGCAGCCAGTGGTAGTCCTGCATTGAGGGTGGTGCAGTTTCAAGTGTCCTGGCCAGAGGGGTGTGCATTAAAGGGAGTTGCGGTGTGAATATAGGATTTTGCTCTCTTTTGTAGATTGAGGATGGTGTATGAAAGTGGCAGACTTTTCCGGATCTTGAAAGGATTGCTGTAGCAGTGAACAGTGCAAGATGCAGCTGTCTACATTTGGATTGTGCAGCAGGCCTCAGCATTGAGGCTGCCTGCAGGAAGGCATATGGACGCAATCTTCAATTTTGTGTTAATCACCAAGTTCAGGAAGCCAGTTGGACCGTGTTCCAACCATTTAGGATCTGCTGGATATGCCGCATACTGGTACAGCAGAAGAGCAATACATCATGCATGTCAGTGCACATGATACCCTCCAGTACCTTTATGCTATATGAGATATTCCTTTGACAGAGCAATGTAGGCAGAGCAGAGGCACTCAATGATTATGCTGCATGAAGCTGCGAAGGCCACAGGCATGTGCCTATTTAGGTGCCTAATAATTATTCTGTGTCAGCAGTCAGCAACAGTATACGTATAGCTGTGCCACATAAGTGAGAGACTCTTGAACGGTGTGGATGTGGACAGCAACGTCACAGCGCTTTATGCGCGTAATGATGTGCGTGTAAAGGTTTACAATCTTTGGCGCTCGCAATATCTTCGAGTCTTGCATTCTCCCTTCTGTCACTTACTAGGTAGTACCTTCTTATATGATGCATCATTGCATACATTATGACGCCTTCCCCACTATTTCATCCACATGAGCACCCTTACATGCAGTTGCGTTCAAATATTTTGGATTCTGATCAGCGACGTGGTCATGACCGGCAACGCATGCTGCACATCCGTTCATGCAAATCTTTTGGCCTCACCATTGTGATAGCGTCGTAAGATGCAACACTTTGACCCCGCAGATCATCTCGACTGCCAATCACAAGTCAGCCAAGGATACAAAAAGATTCAGGCTTGCAAGGACACTTGTAACTGAGACAAATTGTCCTTATCCTGCATGCAAGGGCAATGACCTTCTCACAACAAATAAAATGAATGCGAGCAAACTCTGAAATGATCAAACATAAGAATTCATTTATTGCTGCTGTCAGGCAGCGTGAGTCTGTCAGTTTCCAGGCCGCGATGTGGCTCACATCAGAGAAACACACAGACCTGTCAAAGGTCGTGATCTCCTTCGGACCCTTCATCCTCCCTCCTACAGCCCCTACCTATGAAGTTTGCTGCAGCCCTCACCAGGGGGTTATTGGGCAATCCTCAAAACCCCCTGACATCATAAGGCTGCCTCCTGGTCTTAAGCTCTCTATTCGTTTGATACATTTCGCATGACCTCAACATGCATTGGGCGCGCTTGCACCCTCAAGAAGGACCAGGGCCGCAATGCTGTTGCTGTAGACACCCTTAAACTGCGCGATTTAAACAACTAAAGACCCCCATACAGTGTCCTACCAGATGACCTTTTTTACGGGCCGTCACATTATTGAGCAAGTGCATGCGGCCTTCCAAAGGTAAATCTGTTCCCTCAGGCACGCGCGACCACTCTGGCAAGGGCGGCCAGCCCAATGCTGCCCAATAGGGCAGCCCCAGCCACCAGTGCAGGTCTTCTCTCCAGTCCAGCAAAGGCCACTTCCTTTTTCGGATTCTGCGCAGTTTCGAGCCCCTCTGTGCTGATGGGCGCAGCTTCCTGGCAGCTGGAGGCGGCCTGTTCAGGCACCAGCGGCCGGAATTCCTTTTTGTTTTTGAAATCGTTGTATTCCTCCTCCGTCGCAAACGAGCGGTTGTCTCTCGTAGCGTCCTTCGCCTGCTTCTTGTATGCGGCCTCCCCTTGTTGCTGCAGCCATGACACATACACATGCATTCCTCAGACCGCAGAGCAATGCAAACTTTTGTGGTCCGCTAGGCTTTGTTATGATGGGCATTTGCATGCGCAGCCGTGGTGTACAGGCTGAGATGGCTACTGCACTGACACCTGCTCTGAAATGAAATGTGTACAGAGTTGCACTCACAGTCTTTTAGTTGGCCCGGGCCAACTAAAAGACTGTGAGTGCAAACTATCATCTGTGACAAGTCATCTCTCCCCAGTGACGAGAAGCACAAGCGAGACAAGCTTGACAGGATGTGTTAGGCAGCAGCATGCCCCCAACACCCTGTCCACAAGGTCAGTCACCGGAGTGGCAAGAGCATGTGGAGCGCAGTAGCAAGGGGGGTGAGAAATTTTGAATTTTTAAATACCCTTCTAGCGAGGAAGGCACTAGCAGGGAACGCGTCGCACCTGGGCCTTTTTCACAATGACCCCGACACGGGGAATTCGCTCGAGCTCAAAGCTGCGCAGCGCCTCGGGCGTCAGGCCGCTCTGCTGCACGTGCCACGCCAGCTCTGCCGCGTCCTCCATCGTCATATTGAGACCCTGGCCTGCACGGCCATTACACAATTGTTCAAGAACAGGTGTACAGGGTTCCCCACCAAACCTCCAGGCGATTCTGATGGTATTGGACGTGTCAGCAGATGCCTGCACGACACATCACCACTGGCGGCTCCACCGCGCTGGCCACTACACCCTGTCAAGCATGATGTTTCATTGCATCAAGCAATGCACACCTGCACGGCCCGACCACTGAGGTGCACCGCTGTCGAGCATGCTGTCGATTGCAGAAATTGGCACAGGCTTGATGAAAGGAATTTAGATAGGAGGGGCGGAACGGACAGGCGGGCACATGGCACAAGCATGCAACAGCAAAGGGGTTTCAAAAAAGGGTATTGATAAGGATGTAGAGAGGATGGACGCACCGGTGGGCCGTACGGGGTGTGCTGCGTCGCCGACGAGGGTGACACGGCCGCGGCCCCAGCCGTCGGCGGGCAGCGCCTCAGCCTGCCGGGTGAATATGCCGTGCTCCGCCACCGCGCGCGGATCCGTCTCCCGAATGATGTCCAGGAAGGTCTCGGGGTAGCCTGCGAACACCTTGAGACACCTCTGCGCACAGGCATGGACGAAGCAGACACATCAGTGCGGATTCATTTCAAAGAGATGGAAAGGTAGCCGAGAGAACACTCATAAATTGAAGAAGGGCGTCCCCAACAATGTCCAGGAAGGTGTCCAGGCCCGCAAACACCTCAAGACACCTCCAAGCAGATGCGCAAAACAGTTGTACATCAGTCGATGTGCTGATTTTCTCTGCACATCAGCCACGGGAGGTGCTACCAATTGGTCCAGAATAGCATCTGCATGTGTAATTGACTGCAGCTCTAAAAACTTCATTCCTATAAGGTACACTCTGCCCAGCTAGGGCCAGATCTTTGTGTGGTGGTCAGCGATCTTCACTTCGAAAACAGAGACATGCAGAGACATCAAGACAGTGCGAGCGCCAGGAGTTCACCTCCAGAGCATTGTCCACGCCCTCAATGGCCTGTGTGGAAGCACGGAAGCGGCCGCCGTTGGAAGGGTCAAAATCAACCCCAGCCTCCTTCACCAGCCGGATGGGCGCAGAGCCCGTCCACACCATGTGGTCTTTGCTGATTGGGTACAGCAGGCCCACCTGCAAGAAAAGCAGCAGTCGCTTTACACACGACCTTGTCACTATGAGACCGCAGAAAAGCAGCAATTACTCAAATGGTGAACTCGCCACTCTGATACCGCAAGGCATAGGATGACCGCACGCGGCCGAGGCAGTGCTGGATAAAAAAGTGATATTAGGCCCCGGCAACAGGAATAAAGAAATGTAATGTCTGCAATGCATACTGTATTTTGGATGTGTTGATCCTGCAGGGGTACAGCGCACCTTCTCTGCGCCAAAGTACCAGCTGCTGTGCTCCAGTGGCTGCTTCATGTTCACCCTTGCCCGCCAACACACTGTGCCCTGTGGATTCCGCACATCACTCGGTAATCTCAACCACATGCTTGTACACTAACAACACAAGGAAAGTGTGTAAAACTTCTATCAAGCAGCTCTCTGATAGACGTCCACCAGTGGTGCTGATGACAAGCAGCCCCAGTGCAACATTTAAACGTCAGTAGGCACCACACAAAGCGAGTGGGATCCCCACCGCAAAGTCTGGGGGACCGTCATCGAGACACTGCTGCCGCACTGCTGAGAAGTAGCCATCTGCGCCAATCAGCACCTTGGCGCGCACTGGGCCTGGCTCGCCGCCCTCAAACTTCACTGTGACCCCTTCGCTGTCCTCCTCATAAGACTCGAACCTGCATCCAAGCCCATAACGCAGATGACCAGAAGCCGAAAGGCAATGCACTCCATGCATCAGTATCAAGCCTAGTCTTTAAACATCTTCCTGCAAGTGAACATCTTCAAACATCCACAGATCAGACCCACAGTATCGTGGAGGGCTCCAAACAGATACTTTGACGCTTCCATTTGAAGGGACAAGGGCTGTGGCAGCAGGTTCAAACCTGGAGTCGAACACCACAGTGTCGGGAGGCAGGGCGCGGTAGAATGCTGACTGGATCTCATACCAGCCCAGAATGGTTCCCCGCTTGCCGTACTTGCTCAAAGATTTGCTGGGGTCCATCTTTTCCGACTTCACCTCATTGCCTGCACAATATACCACAATTTGAAGTTCACCTGACTATTAGTTGCTGGCAGGCACTCTGGTGCCAGCATAACCTTTTGCAAAAGGCCACGAGCCTCTCGGTGGTTCAGGGGTTGACAAGTGCAAGACGAAATAGTGAATTATAGCTCACTATTGCATATGAAAGGCAGACGGGTATGAGAAGGCTGAATGCCAAGACTCACCTATCTCATCAAAAGTCTTTGCTACTGGGACAGTCCATCCGTTGTCGTAGAACCACTTCTCTAGGGCTGGATCTATGGCCTCTATAGCCTTCATACCATTGACGTCCATGCCTACCCCAGCTCCCAGCGGGCGGTACTTTTTTGCTCGCTCGAACACCTGTGAACATGCCAGGTCACCTAGCATCGATATTTGAGCATGGCCTGCTATCGCAATGTAACACATTGACCATAACTAAAGGCAATTAATTACAGAAGAACTAATCCAATTTTTGGTTAAGGATCCGAGACAAATATAATACCTTTACTCGGGTGCCCTTCACTGCTCGGGTGATGGCCAAAGCTGTGGCCAGGCCTCCTGGACCACCTCCTACAATAGCTACATCCAAATCAATGGGTGTGGGTGTCATCGTCAACGAGGGAACCTGAATAATCACAGGTTGTTTCTACAAAAATGCGCAGATCAGCTTCGCAATATTGCAACTTCCGCAAACTGACACTAGCTAGACTATAGACTAACACTGGTAAGACAAACTCTCTGTAGTGATCTATTTGGTATTCAGTAAGTTGTTTGGTGAAAATTGGTTTTTGCAACGGTGTTGGAAGCATAATGCGACGTGGGCGCGCCAGGGCGACCATTCGTTTCGAACTTTGCAGGGCTGCACCCTTCAAAATTTATAAACCCTACAAACAGCCAGACATGGAAGCCGCAGAGTGTGATGTTAATGTTGTTTTTGCATCTTGAATGCTGTTATTCGGGAAACTGTTATTGGTGATATTCCCCAAGTACCGTATTTACCGCACAGGTCGAATTTTTAGCGTTGTATCTTTCACCGATCGGGCTTGCAAAAGCCACATAGTAATTTAGGCTGCGAGCACTTGAAGACGATCGTCAAGGAAACTTGCAACATTGAGTTTGCATCAAATGGCGCCGACGACCGACGACAAGAAGAAGAAGAGCGACAGCAAGGAGAAGAAGGACAAGTATGTAACCAAAGACAAGAAGGAAAAGAAAGAAAAGGATCCTGCCAAGGACAAGGATAAGAAAGAGAAAAAGGAAAAGGACCCATCGAAGGAGAAGAAGGATAAGAAGGACAAAATCACTTCCTCCAAGGACGCATCAAAGGACAAGGACAAGGACAAGAAGGGCAAAGATGTCAAGGACAGTAAAAACAGCAAGAAGGTGGGAGCAATTTCGACTAATTCTGACTAATAATTGACTGATTCTGCTCCTCTTTCCATGGGGTGTTTGGCATAGGTGGATGAAGTTATTGCTGGTATTAGCAACTTGCACCAGCATCAACCATGTATCACTGCAGATCAGAATATGCCTTAAAAAATTGAAGCCATTCTTCTCTAAGCAGGATGAAAAGACCAACGGGGTCAGCAGAGCACCTCAGCCCCGCGTGGTGCCTCCGCCACCTAAGAAGCCACAGAACGACTATCTGGGAGACATAGACTTGCCCTCCAGCAGCAGTGAGGATGAGGGAGAGACTGAGAGATACACCCCCATCTATGCAGCAGATGACAAGGACAACGAGCTCAAATCCATGGTGCGTTGCCTTCTCTCTACGTGTCATAGTCCTTGCATGCGAAGCCGAAGAATTGTACACGTTGCAGAGCCTAATAAATGACATGTAGTGCAGCAGAGGAAAACGCTGATTGTAGCTTGAACAGGACTGTCATGGTTCTCTGTGCGGAGCTGGTCAAACGCAGAGTGAGCTTCATTTGCTAGCTGCAATACGTGCATGAGTTTGCAGTGGCTTCCAAATGTTTTTGGTGGTGTCCACAGGCGACGTACAGGGACAAGAAGAAGCTGGCAGACAAGGAGCGGAAACAGATTGAGGAGGCTGCCAGGGCCAAGGTGGCAGCGCTGCAGGACGATGACAATGTCTTTGATGTGGCCTACGAGCAGCAGGGTGGCGCGGGAGAGGCTTCGGATGTCCTCAGCGCAACAGACATCAAGGTGCGCCTGAGTGACACCGCTCAATCTGTCAGCCCTCAATGCTGCTGTGCAAGCTGGATTGTACGCTTGCTTTGAAAAGGCATGATCCAGGCTGCGACTTTCACCATGTATATTCGGTGCATTCGGGACAGCAAGCAATGACCACTCTTGGATGCACTGAATCAATCAGGCTCGCAAGTGTGGTCAGCTATGCTACTTCATAGGAGCTCTGCATCTGGCAGCCAGAGAGAATTCAGCTGGCGCAGCACGTTGTGACAGTCACATGCCGTTTTCGTTCATCTTATATAGTTGACAGATAATTAAGTGTTGACCGATGTGGTGCCGGGCAGGTGCACAACCTCACAATCCGCGCAAAGGGCAAGGTGCTGCTGGAGGGCACCACGCTGACCATCACAGCAGGGCGGCGGTATGGCCTGGTGGGCCCCAACGGTATGGGCAAATCAACACTGCTGCGGATGATTGCGCGGCGGCAAGTGCCTGTGCCAGAGACTCTCGATGTGCTGCTTGTAGAGCAGGTGAGACATCTTCTAACCTCCTTCAACTTTCTGGGCGGGATCATGTATTCCTCCCTTGCCACCCCTCAAAATGTGCAAGATACAACTCAAAAAGTTTACGATGCACCAAGGCTCCTGTAAGAGCAGTGCCAGACTGCACATGCAGATCTTGAGATAGTGGCCACCATGGGAGAATTATTGAACAACAGAGCGTCCTCAATCTTCTTTGTGAGGGGCTGCATCTGAGATGCATATGGTGCAACAATGGCACAAAGTCATGGCAAGGCTCAGCAGCCTCACCCTCTACAGTGTCAACTCTTGAAGGATGATTGCCTGGTGCCATGTTACAACATCTTATGCAATGCGCTGCCTGAGAATGATATTGCGTCGCTGCACTGGGCAGGAAGTGGTGGGCACAGACGAGGCTGCATTGGAAGCTGTGGTGGCGGCTGACGTGGAGCTCATGGCGCTGAGGGAAGAGGAAGCAGATATCCAGTCGCGGCTCAACGCAGTCAGCTTGGAAGACAACCCTGTTGACGGGGATGCGCCGCAGGCCAGCACATCTGCTGCCAACGACGCAGACAACGATCGGCTAGCAGAGATCTACGAGCGGCTAGCGGTAAGCCTTTGAGCATGCATGCATGCAAGTGTCTTGCACCCTTTTAAATCCGCAGATTGGCACAATGCGTGTAGTGCTTGCACGAGTCCGGAGCTATATGAGACAGCTGCTGAGAGTCATTCTGACCTTTCTTGAAGACATGCACCGGCGCTGTGGTAGAATAATTACGGCCAGGACCCCAGGGATGTGCACTGTATACTCTTACTACATGTTTGTTGTTGCCAATGAGTGGGTACATCAAGCAACACCTGTTATATTGCTTATGTGCACCTTGCTGCGCAGGAAATGGGGGCGGACAGTGCAAAGTCGCGCGCATCCAAGATCCTGCATGGACTGGGCTTCACGGAGGCCATGCAGCGGCGGTCAACAAATGAGTTCTCGGGAGGTTGGCGCATGCGCATCTCCCTCGCGCGCGCATTGTACATCCAGCCCACTGTTCTGCTGCTGGACGAGCCCACCAACCACCTGGACCTCAGAGCTGTCCTCTGGCTGGAGGTGGGTGCTATTCTTTTGCTGGACATGATAATCATGAGCTAACCACAGCGGCAAGAAATGTCTGGGCTGTTGTCGCAGAGCAAGAGCAACATTATGCACATTTCTACCTGTTATGCCTGGGATGTTGTCCTGGGCATTTTGCATGGAGATGGTTGTTTGGCGCTCTCTTGAACATGATGCATGCTGATGAGTTGACGCACACTGATAAGAAGGTTGCAGAGCTTCTCCTGGAAACGGTGCATGCCGATGAAATGATGCATGCTGCTTGTTATGGACATGAGAAAGCATCCATTGTGCTCAGCTTGGCATTGCTCGTGCAGCCAGCTCATGTCCTAGCACATTTTGCTAAAGTTCGTTGGTCGTGCATGAATGCCCTTGCTCAAGAATTTTTTTGTCTGGGCATATTTTATATAAGGCTGACATGGGGCATGTTTGTTGCACAGGAGTATCTCCAGCGATGGAAGAAGACACTCATCGTCGTGTCGCATGACAGAGACTTCCTGAACACAATCACCACCGACATTATCCACTTGCATGACCTGAAGCTGCACTACTACAGAGGCAACTTCGCACAGGTGCGCTACATCTTGCTGAGCGCAGGACTCACTCTGATACACTTGTGTATGGCGCTCGTCTGGTGCTCGTCTGTCCTCTGTCTGCTTGAGATGCATCTCATGAGGCCAGAGCAGGAGCAGCCTGAAAGGAAAACAAGTGTGTTACAGTGGATCTCAGCCACAAGAGCATGCACATCATCAGAAAATTGTTGCTGAGCTGGCATAAAACAGCTGTTTGGTTGTGGCTGTGCAGTTCGAGGAGATGTACGAGCAAAAGCGCAAGGAGGTCAACAAGGCCGCTGAGAAGTTTGAGAAGCAGCTCAAGGCAGCCAAGCGGTCCGGCAGCAAGGCCAACCAGGACAAGGTGCAGTCTTCTTCCCATAGAACCATGCTGTCCTATACAATGCTTTTCATCCTGTGCCAGACATTACTTGAAACTAGACTAGGCTAAACAGCAGTACTGGTGCGGGACATGCCATTGGTTGTGGCAGAGGCATTCCGGCTGTGGCAGATCAGTTGTGACAGTTGTGGCAGATGCATGTCATGCGGTAAAGGACGTAGCACAGATGACCATTAAAGGCATTGACACTCCACTGCTCTACATGTGGTAAATGCCTGTCCTAGTTGATGGCCACACGAAACAAGGACAGGCTTTTACCTCATTCAAAGCAGCCCTTTCAGGAATCTCCCGCAATAATGCATGCACAGCCCCCATCACCCGCAGTCATACATGCCTAGCCACCAGTACAGCAATGAGCTGAACCCCTCTTGTTCTGGCACCATACAGGTTGTCAAGAGCGCAAAGCAGACTCAGGCGCGCAAGGCCAAGGCGGCCCCGGCAGGCTACGCTGACGAGGATACCAAGGCAGCAGAGCAGCCCAAGCGCTGGTCCGACTACACCGTGCACTTTGAGTTCCCAGAGCCCTCAGAGCTGCCCTCCTCCTCGCTGCTGCAGCTGCTGGACGCCGATTTCAAGTACCCGGGCCGCGACGACTTTGGCCTCCAGAATTTGAACATCGGCATTGACATGGGCAGCCGCGTCGCCATTGTCGGACCCAACGGCGCTGGCAAGACCACCCTCATGAACCTGCTGGCAGGTGAGTGTGGCTGGATCTGGGTGGTAATCTAATGGATCACAGGAACGAAGATGGGCAGCTGTGCACAGAAGAGCCTGTCAGGAAGGCAGAGGTGTGGTCAGGACATTTGCAGAATCCTGTGGGAACTGTGATCGGGTCACAGCATATCCCATGTGCTTTTCGTGGATCGGTGGGCTTCAATCTTTGCTCGGCAGGCATGGCAGCATTGCACTGTGTCTCTTGTTTGGAGGATCATACCTTGTCCTTTTCTGGCAGGTGACCTGGAGCCGACGGAAGGCGAGGCCAGGAGGAGTCATGCGCTGCGAGTGGGCCGCTATGCGCAGCACTTTGTGGACGCGCTCAAGTTTGACACCAACCCTGTCGAGTACCTGCTGAGCAAATACCCCAAGGTAAGGGAGGCTACTGGTCACAACCTATATGTCTTGCATTGCCTTGCAGGGCTCGCATTCATTTTGTTTTGACTAGACATGCATGTCTGTAATATGGCTTCCCATCGCAGGATCCTGCATTCTTAGAGGTTGATCCTGTGTGTGCCTCTGGACACGAAGTGCTGAGCATCTCCCAGAAGGTGATTCTTTTCATAGGCAGCTCTGGTTGACAGAGTGTATGGCATGGCTGTGCAGTCGGGCCTCAAACCGGAGCAGATGCGGCAACAACTCGGCCGCTTTGGACTGAGCGGCCACCATCATCTACAGGTGCTTGTTCACCCTCACTCTTTATATTCCAGGAGGAACAATTTGTGCATGTCTTGCTCCTGCTGGTAGCAGCATCGTTTCTGGATATGGTGGGATTTCTCTTCTTCACTGGGCAGTATCGATGGCATTTGGTGACCTTGCAAGCATGAGACTTGTCAGAAAGTGTCAAGGCCAGGGGTTTGCAGAAGGAAAGTGCCCGGATCTATGCTAGTGTCTTCAGAATCCTGCGAGGCAGCCAGGCACAGCAGAGCGATTGTTTGCAAACAGCAGCTACTCAAGAGATATGTGGGTTGTGCGCAGCCCATCTGCAAGCTGAGCGGAGGCCAGAAGGCGCGCGTGGTGTTCACAAGCATCTCGCTCGCAAACCCGCACATCCTGCTGCTGGACGAGCCCACCAATCACCTGGACATGCAGAGCATTGACGCCCTCTCAGACGCCCTTGAACAGGTAAACCACATTAGTTCCACGCAATGCTCCAAGCAGTAGTACGGTATGTATCAGGATTTAGGCCGTATCGTGTCAGCATGTCTGTACCAGCAAGTGAATTGCCTACAGATGCCTGAATTACGAGTCGTTCGCATGTTTGAGGTCTTTTCACAAGGAAACAATGTGCACTCAGGAACGGGCTTTGTTGGTTCTCAAGTGGCATAAAGGCATGTTCTCTGGCAGCATCCACCTGCAATTTGTCTGCACACGCATCTTGCCTCCTGGCAGGATCGGCGCGTATCAACAAATTTGAAAATGAGCTCAATCTTAGCAGCGTGACAGTCGGATGCATGCATGGCCTCAGTGATCTGATCGTGGGATGGTGTGCGCGCGCAGTTTGAGGGAGGCGTGGTGGTGATCAGCCACGACTCGCAGCTGCTGTCGCGAGTGTGCGATGACGCGGAGCGCTCAGAGGTATGGCTGGTGGAGGACGGCAAGGTGCAGCGCTACGACGGCTACTTTGAGGAGTACAAGGAGGAGCTTGTGAAGGAGATCAGCGCTGAAATGGACGAGGACTGAGCCGGTGTTCATTTATTCCGTGCGTGAGCGTGTGTGCATGCATGAGCATGTGCGCGCATGCCTGGGTGCATGCGTGGTTAGGCCAAGAGGAGTAGAACCCTACTCAGGCACGGTGCTCAGTATTTGTACCGCCCCCGCCAGCCGGGGCCTTGAAATTTTAAGCTGCATCGATACAAGTACTAGTGTATCTGAACTACTAATTTACCTCCCACCTACTTAGTAGATCTCGATTTCCGCCCACTCTACACTAGTCTACTAGACCCTGTAGATTCTCTAGTAGTACTCCCCTTGGGGTAAGGGCAGCTGTTGGAGCTTCTCCGTTTCCGTTGAAGTTGTTAGGAGGGACAAGGTCGTCAAGCGGGGTGCGTGCACGTGTCTATCTATCGGTAGGTGAGCCATGCGCATTGGAAAAGGGTCCTGAGACGGTTTAGATACACTTCTTTTTACAGTTGAAGCAATTGGAACTTCATTGCCAGTCGTTTCTTGCTCAGCCTGTGAATAATTTCCACATGAAGGCATGCATTCTAGGTGTAAGTGCCTCAAAGCACGTCCAATCTAAGTTCCCAAGCCCCGGGGCAATGATCAAACTAAGCTACAAGCGACAGTAATGACACATGAGCAGAACACAGTCCTGCAGACAATTGCAAAGCAGATAAAAACACATCAAGATACCGCTGTCGCATGGCATGTAAGTTCTCATTTGTACAAAATTGGTTCTTGGACAAGCATGCATTCAACACAATTGCAAGCTGCGGACAGCCAGGCCTCACTCAAGCTCTGCAACAATCCTCTTCTTGCGTGCTGGCTTGACAATGACGGAGCCCGGCTTGCTGTGAGCCACCCGCCTCTTCTGCTTCTTGTCCTCTGCCTCTGTCATTGTGCGCCGCAGCTTGGCAGCCTGCAGCAGCGTCCGTTCTCACGCAGGGATATTTAAAGACAACATTGACCACGCCAAACGAAGCTCAAGCAAGGCAGTGCCACGGCTTGGGAAAGGCTTCCATGGGCGGCTCTACATCAGCATGGCCTCGGTCCCCCCTATCCTGGAACCACCTCCCAGGATCGATGAGACTGGCCGCCATAATGATGCAGAGCCCACAGAAATCCAATTGAACACATTGACACACATACAAGCAGACACAGGCCTGTAAAACGCTCCACAAACAAGAGACCAGCCCATCATTTTCACTGCCAGCAGCCGTCTACAGCCCCTAGCAGACACGACAGCAGAGGGCACAGCACCTTGTACAGGGGCACAGGAAGGTGGCGGTGGCGGGTGATGCGCCGGATCTCTGGCATGTGCTGGTACCGCTGCACCAGGGCGTCCCCATATGCCTGTTTGTGCAGCTCCCTCGACACCATCGTTCCCTGCTGCTGACTCGCCCTGGCCTGCAAGCGTGACTCAGTTGCTTAGGGTTCTCATTGCGCGCTTCCCCTGCCAAGATGCAAGGTATATAGACTTAGCACTACCTTTGGCAGCTTTCACTGCAGTTTGTCTGCTGACATTTGGACTGATCTAGATGCTATCCCTTGATGGACTGCCAGATCCAAGCACATCCTCAGGCACTAATGCAAAGATCAGATTGGAAGCCACGCATGCACCCGCTTTGTGGATATCTGCGGAAGCTGAATCAGAGTAGACAGCATGGTAAGACTCACACCCAGTGCAAGAATTGATGCTACCAGGCTACAGCCCAGAAATGAAGATGATGCTGTGGTCAGGGCTAAAAGGGGGCTGCATGTGAAAAAATTACTGCTGTCATGAAGAGCATGATGGGCATGCATGCCTAATGATGGCAAGCTTACATCCAACAAATAAAGATGGAAACAGAGCAGGTAAATAGCAGTGCACAAGCCCAGCAGGGGTTACCAGAGTGCATGTGCAGGACAAGGCATGGGCTCTCACCTTCCAGACGCGCACGTTCATGTCATCACTGCCGGAGAAGACATAGCTGCCATCGCCACTGAAGCGCACAGCAAAGACACGCTGCATCCGCTTGGTGTGGTAGACCTCCTTGCTGTGGCCCCCGTTGTATGCAAAGAGGCGCACAGATCGGTCGTAGCTGCCAGCCACAAATTCGCGCCCAGTGGGAGAGTAATCCACATCCATCACCGCAGACACAAAGTCCTGGCAGCGCAACATCAATAGTCATTCATCAGAATGTGAACAGCGGACAAATGTTTTCGGTGAGCAAGATCAGACCCAAGGACACTAAGCAAAAAAGGCACATGCAGCCTGAAAAGTGTACAGAAGCTCATCAAATTTCCCATGGCTCTGACGTAGATCAATGCATTGAATAGAAATACATTGCCTTTGGAAAGACAGCAGGGTGTCCTGATGTGCCTCACCTTGTGAATGCATGCAGCGCTCTTGAGCTTGCGCATGTCATAAGTGTACAGGTTGCAGTCCTCGTTCGCGCAGGTGAAGTTGAAGGCCTCCATGGGATTCCATGCTATCGAATTGCTACGAGTCTGCACACCACGTCACTGTTGCAGTCAAGAGAAAGCGCAGAATTAAATATCAGAGACCACTGCATGCCTGTCTGCATTGCTGTCTCAGTAAGAAAGTTGCGCTCATGTGCTCATGGAGCTCGCAATCGCTTTTCTATAGTATCATCCTTGACAGCAGCAGCATTCCCATGTGACTGACAAACATGTTTCAGGGCATGCATGCATGCAGGCAAGCAATCACACAGCAAGATTAACACAGCAAGTGCATGCCACCACTGAAATGCATACATGCATTACAAACGCTGACTATGGTCTGAGCTTGGGCATCTCTGCATGGGGCCAGACATCCACACCTGCATGATGACCTTGCGGATGGGTGTGGAGGAGCGCAGGTCATACAGGGCGATGGATCGGTCACTGCCGGCCGATGCAAGCAGGTCAGGCTCTGCTGGATTGAACCTCACGCTTGTGACTGAGTCAGACCCCCAGGAGAAGGTGCTGACTGGTTCTGAGCGCTCATGGTCCCACACATCCACCTGCATCAGTCGCATCACATGTCATGCATGCCGCATCATGACACCGTCTTGGCATCAGCTGGCATGACAAATTACATGGCAATGAATGTGATGCATGTCCATGGAGACATGCATGGGGATGTTTGCACAGACTGCAGGCACATCAAGGATTTACATGCAGGGAATGTGGGAGTACCTGCTGGCCAGCAGTGGCAAAGGTGTTCCTGGTCCAATGGTGATCGATCCCCCTGAATGCATGCTTGCCCTGGAATTCCAGAGTGGCAGATGCCTCATCCTCGACTGGGCCTGCTGACATAAATGGGGCAAAAGGCAGCCTGAACAGCCGCACGCTGCAGTCTGTGGAGCAGGAGACAGCCACATCCCCGCTTGGTGCAATGGAGATCCCTTTCACAGCCCCTGACCATCATAGAGACATGATCATCAGCATGCACACATGTAGCACGAATCAGGGCTTCCTGCTTGGCAGCACATGATGAGCTTCTATCTAAGACACGATCATGCATGGCTGGAGGGCTCAGAATTACCCAATCACATGCATTGAATCATGCAGAGTACACTGTCATTCAAGTCGCTGTATATCTCTTCATTGCCCTCCAGGGCACAGGGTATGCAGATGGACTGCCGATCATGCTAGCACAGCCGTATGCATTTACTGGGCCGGTATGATGAGACATGTGAAAAGACATGCCTGTGTGCCCCACGAGCTTCCTCAAGCTGCGCTTGCCCGGCACGTCCCACAGCTTAATGATGCCATCTGCGCATCCTGCTGCCTGCACGGTGACCTTTCTCAGAATCGCCTCCCATCAATGTATTCTACCCAGTGCAAAACACAGATATAAATAGACATGACTAGCTGAGGACAACTCACCAGGCCATTCAAGACCTTGGGATTTCGTGCAAGGCATGTGACACCATCATCATGTGGAAAGGCTGATATGAATGGCTTTGCAAAGACCCTGCGCCACAGCAACTACTTCAGTCAGATCAAGAGCATGCTGGCGAAAGTCAGAGCAACCCAGAACACACGAAGATTGCTCTTTAGATTTCCAACAAAGAATCCACTCCATACACCATCCCAGAGGTATTAGCACCTGTCTAACTTTGCAGCATTCAGAGCCCGAGTGTACTCCACAGCCTTTTCGAAGGGGTGCAGGGCTGGATCAAGGTTCTTATGGACCTTTTGAACGTCTTGACTGCGTTCTCGAGTACACTCAGAGGCAGATCTGTTGATAGCTTTGATCTTCATTTCCTAGTCAGAGAGTATTGCACCATCTGCTTTATTTGTGGTGGTGCTTCCACAATCTCTCATGCACCTTTCTAAGAAGCAGTCTAAAGAACAGCTTGTGCTTTTACGATATCTCGATCTGTGTACGATAGCGACTTGGGAGATGGCCTGGATCGCTACTGAACTGTTTCAAGCAAGACACCTTTCCTGGCACATGTGAATTTCACAGTTGTGAGTATAAATAGAATCTCTCAGTTCCAACAAGCGTATAGCACACGACGATGCTGTTTCTTTCTTTCATCACGGCGGCCCTCCAACATTTTGCACTAGCTTGAGCTTCTGCCTGATTTGGTGCCTTGGGAACAGCTGTCAAGAGGCGTTGCCTCTCGCGTGAGAAGCTTTGGGCTAAAACCCAGACAGAATCCTCAAAGCATCTCAGCTTCCGTCGACGATTTGCCAGAAAGCAAGATTTTGACTGATCAGAGGCATCGAGTTCTAAGCGCGGTGCCCGAGATCCAAAGCGCTGAAGGAGAACGAGCTGCCGACGAGCCTACCGCCTGCCTGCAAGCTCCTTGCGCCTCCCTTGCGTCTTCCAGATTCAACAGGCGAGTCTCCTGTCTTATTTTTCAGCCTTTGACAGTCCCGAGCTTGACAAGACGACGGTTTTCTCGAGCTGCGAGGAGCTGCGTCCTACCGCCATCTTGCAACATAGGTGCAGCGCTGTGTCGTGTGCCTCGTACCGACCTGTCATCCCTGGACGTATTTCGCGAGCCCAAGGTAACTGCTTGCATTTGGGATCCGGATCAACAAATCCAAGAGGTGCAGAGACCGGCGCTGAATGTTCACATAGCCATAGCAGCTCAAGCAATGCTTTCCAGATTGTCCTTTTGAGCGCGCTTGGGAGCCGTACAAGAGCGCTCCTGTGCTTTTTAGATGGTTTCTGTGACTTGCGTAGGTCCGATTGCCCTGCAAGCTTTGAGCGAAGTCCTTGCCTTGTAACTCACCATTGCTCGATCGCTGTGCTTGCAGCTTCGTTTCCAGCCGAGCTGCAGTGATAAGACTTGAGCAGCATAACTTCTACACTCAATTTCCCTTAAAGGAGACGTGATCGTTGCCTCACCAAGATACTGATGTTTCCTGCCTTCCTTGTGTTTGCAGGATATTGGGGGCTGCAGGACGCTCAAGAAGAATAGCCATGAGTGGCAAATACAAAGCAGTCCTCTGCTGCATAGCAGGGCTGCTGCTGTGCTGCCGTCCTTCACTTGCAGAGGCTCTGAGGATATTCCCTGGCTCAGGTTGGTTAAGCCTTCACATGGTACCTGACTGACTTGCAAGCACAAAATGTGATGCTTACATCCTGCTATATGTCGATGTGCATTGAAGACCTTTGCCAAATGCAGGCCATGTAGAGTTGTTCTATCCTGACACATGTGTTGCTGCAAAACAGGCCTCCCTGCCAGAGCTGCTGACTTCTCCCAGCTGCCATTCTCCATCCCCATTGCAACAGCTGGTGGATTGCCGCCGCCACCCTATGGCTACCAGCCAGCTCCACCTCCCTACTACAGTCCTGGGCCCCCATCTTACGGTGCGCTATTGCCTCTATCCAAACTGTATACAGGCTGTGATCATGAGATTGCTGCTGGTCTGTCCTGTCATGCATGTGCTCTTGACAGCTTTCACATGTTGCAGTCATCATCCTTACATCTGCACCAATCTGTTCATATGATCTTGCATTGCACTGAAACAATGAGCTGGCATGCATCGAGCTATGGGAGAGTTGGCACCTGATCAGGCATGTGCTGCATTGCAGGCCCATCGCCCTACACGCCGCCTCCATACTCACCACCCCGCTACAGCCCACCCGCCTATGGTAAGCTCCGAGCTGATGTGATGAGTCATATTGGTGCATTTGATGTCCACTTCCCTCTGCAGCCAAGACCTTCAGTGGCAGGGGACTTTGATCCTGCATACATGCCATGCATGCCCAGCGGGGCTGATGATTGTTGTTCCCCTTGGCCCTGGCCCCGCCATGCAGCCCTCCCTCCCATTGTGAGCTTGAGACAGGTTGTAGCCAGAGCTGAAGCACTTCACGTTACTGTGTATGCAAACTGAGTAGCAGCAGCTGGCTATGTTGACATGACAAGCATCATGCCGCCTATCTTGTGTGTGCTGATGTGCCAGGTCCCCCATCTTACTCACCTCTTCCATCGTACTCTCCACCGCCACCGCCATACAGCCCTCCGTCCTACGGTGCCATCCTATTCCCGCTTGGTTTCTGCAAGCCTGCGCATGGCATATTTCTATATGTTGCATGCGGCAGGATGGTACATGGCAGCCCACTCTGAGGACCTGCACTGCTTGTGACTGATTCTGCTTGCTGTATGTGGCAGGGCCCCCATCTTACTCACCTCCTCCATCGTACTCTCCACCGCCACCGCCATACAGCCCTCCCACCTACGGTGCCCTCCTGTTCCCGCTTGGTTTCTCCAAGCCTGCGCATGGCATATTTCTAAATGTTGCATGCGGCAGGAGGCACATGGCAGCCCACTCTGAGGACCTGCACTACTTGTGACTGATTCTGCTTGCTGTGTGTGGCAGGGCCCCCATCTTACTCACCTCCTCCATCGTACTCTCCACCGCCACCGCCATACAGCCCTCCCACCTACGGTGCCCTCCTGTTCCCGCTTGGTTTCTCCAAGCCTGCGCATGGCATATTTCTAAATGTTGCATGCGGCAGGAGGCACATGGCAGCCCACTCTGAGGACCTGCACTACTTGTGACTGATTCTGCTTGCTGTGTGTGGCAGGGCCCCCATCTTACTCACCTCCTCCATCGTACTCTCCACCGCCACCGCTATACAGCCCTCCCACCTACGGTGCCCTCCTGTTCCCGCTTGGTTTCTGCAAGCCTGCGCATGGCTTATTTCTATATGTTGCATGCGGCAGGATGGCAGCCCACTTTGAGGACCTGCACTGCTTGTGACTGAGTCTGCTTGCTGTGTGTGGCAGGGCCCCCAACCTACTCCCCACCGCCACCGCCATACAGCCCTCCCACCTATGGTGCCCTCCTGTTCCCGCTTGGTTTGCAATCCTGCGCATGCCATGTTCCTGATTGTCTTGAGGACCTGCACTACTTGTGACTGATTCTGCTTGCTGTGTGTGGCAGGGCCCCCAACCTACTCACCTCCTCCTCAGTACTCCCCACCGCCACCTCCACACAGTCCTCCCACCTACGGTGCGTCCTTCTGTCTGCTGCTCTCCCGTGTTTTGCTTTTGAGTTGAGCTGCGCTGCTAGCTGAAGCGGCATGCATGCGTTCTCTGGATCACTTGGGTGATTTGCTGCTGCAACAGGGCCGCCGCCTTACACACCTCCTCCCTGCCACTGCCCGCCCCCCTACAGCCCGCCACCCTATGGTGAGTTTCACTGGTGCTGCACTTACTTACGAGGATAGATTTGCATGAGAAAGAGTAGCAGCAGCTGGACCTTTCATTTGATTGCGTCCATGTTCATGGTTGACTAGTAAACGCTTGCTGCTGTGGCGGGGGCGGTGGGTAGTAAGGAGGTGGCCCTGTCGGGGCCGTCAGGGCCGCCTTCTTACTACCCACCGCCCCCTCCACCATACAGCCCACCCACCTACGGTGAGAACCTGCTGTGCCTTTGGTCAAATCTTGTGCTTTGCTTCGCTCCTGCGCATCTTCATCAATGCAGATCAGCGCTTTCACCCGACATGCATGCATGGCAGAGAGATTTAAAATTGGATTCATGGCTGTCTGCTGCACAGGGCCGCCGCCTCCGTCCTACTCTCCACCACCATCCCCGTCCTACTCTCCACCATCGCCTCCAACCTACTCCCCACTGCCGCCCCCGTCCTACTCTCCACCATCGCCTCCGTCTTACTCCCCACCTCCACCCCCGCACAGCCCTCCCACCTACGGTGAGTCTGTGCCTGCTCTGCACAGTGCTTCTGTCTGACTTTCCTTAACATGCAAGGGGACTGCTGAATTTCCCATTCAGCAGCACGGAATTTGCTGTCAGCATGCCTGGATGTTGACGCCTTGTGTGCTCATGTGCCAGGGCCGCCGCCTTACTCATCTCCCCCTTCCTACTCTCCGCCCCCGTCGCCGCACAGCCCACCCACCTACGGTGAGCGACTCAAGTGATCCTGCATGTGTTTGCTTGACTGTCTGACATGGCCGTGCAACACCCTGACGCTGTGTGCTCTGAGATCCAGGGCCGCCCTCATACAGCCCTCCTCCCTACTACTCACCGCCCCCCTACAGCCCACCGACCTACGGTAATTCTGCTGCACCCTTCTCGTTGCTGCTGCTTAACATGACCTGCAGGTTGCAGCAAGGCATGATGCAGTCAACAAGTCTGAAGAGACCCGGCGCCTACCAGCTCTTGCGGCCGCAGAACCAGCCGCAGCCGCTGTTGTGTCAACCCCGGCAACAGCGCCTGCTCTGACCTGTGGGTGTGTTGCCTGTACCAGGGCCGCCGACATACGGGCCTCCTGGCGGCTACTCGAGCCCACCGTCCCCGACCTACGGTAAGCCTCATCTGCAGCACCTTCATCCTGCCCTTGCTGTATCAATAACGAGATGTTGCAGGGAAGCAGAATGTACAACATGCAAGGCTTGCATGCTGTTCAGCGCATTGTGCAGTATCATTGCACAGCTGACTCACCTTTGTGCATGCATTGACAGGCTCGCCTCCGCCCTATGCGTACAGCCCGCCCCCGTCCCCGTATGGCCAGGACATCCCTGCCCAGCATTACTACAACCAGAGCTCAGGTGTGCTCACAGACAATGCTCTCAGTCCACACTTCGCCCTGCAAAATGCTCTGCCTGCCATTTCATGCAGCTGCAAGAGATGTTGACATTGTAGATGAGGCACACCATGTCATGAGGCACACCATGTCAGCAACACATATGTTCAGATGAGCTCAATTCCTTTGGTGCACTGTGCAGGATTCTCCAGCTCTGTGTGAGTCCTCAAGAAGCAGAAGAAGCGCTCCTGTGATGTGAAGGTCCCCTGAGGTTGCATTCGTTTTCGTTCGGTCTTGCAGTAAAATCCCTTTCGGTCAGGTCCTCATGTGTTCAGCATTCTATTTACACTGCTGCAGGACTCGCTAGATTGCAGAAGCTTTTCCGTTCAAGCTTTACAAACATATGAACCCCTTGCAGCATTCCATCAACAGCTGAGTATTCCAGATTTTTCCTTGTTGCCAATTCATGATCTGTAAGAGACAGAAACGCTTCACAGCAGGCATCCAGGATGTCCTGATTGATTTGCTTGCTCTGCTGGAGCACCCGTCTGCAATGGCAGAACTTGGTCAATTGACAAGTTGCAGCAATCCTAGGCCTAATCCAGGGCTTCTGGGGTGTCAAATAGAGCCACACATACAGATCACCAGAACCTGCTGTATCACAGCGTACAGCATAAAGCACAGACTATACACTCCTGATGCAGCGCGACTGCACACCCCATACCGAATTTTATTTGCCTTCCTACATACAAGGGACAACAATCAAACTCTTGTCCCAGCTGGCAGTGCCATCGCTGCACGTAATAGGCTGTCCAGGATGTCAGTCTCAAGCATGAGAACGAGAACCTTCCTGCACAACCTTCTTCTTCCATTCCCAGGTCTGACTAATTTACACCTACATTGCAGACTTCCTTGCGCTACGACCAACGTCACGATTTGGGGTGGCAAAGACAAAACCTGAAGGAACAGCTGTACACGCTCCTTGTCAGACCCCATAAAGACAGTTCTTGCTTTTGCAGTGCAGTACTTCCACCTGGTCACGCTTTGAAAACATGACTAGGTCAGACTTCTATCATCCAAAAGGATTGTCCTCTGCCTTGAACGAGGTGCTGCGGCTGTTGAGCCACGCACTCGGGCTGGTCCTGCGCTGCAGCAACGTCATCTTGCACAGCTCCGGGGCGCCGCCGTCGTCCGCTGATGTCACATGCAGCGGCTGACCTGGCGCTGACGCGGGCCACGCCCCCACGGCCCCCCGCTCCGGCGACGGCACCAGCGACTGCCCCTGCCGCTGAGTCAGCGCCACGTCGCGCGGGGGCGATCCCGCCGCGGTCTGCCCCTGCAGCATCTCGCGCACATTGCTCGGCCGCTGCGGCAGCCGCGGCCGGCTGCCGGCCGCGGAGGCATCGCCGCCGTCTGGGTGCCCCGGGCCGGCCCCGGCCGGGGACGGCGGTGCCGGCGGCGTGGCCGGCGGCTCCTCGGGATAGGGAGTGTAGCTCGGCTGCGGCGGCGGCGGCATGGCAAAGGGCAGCAGCGAGTCCCGGAAGACGCTCCCCGGAATTAGCACCGGCCCCGGCAGCGACTTTGACCGCAGGAAGGAGCCCACCTTCGTCGACAGATCCTGCCAAACCCCACCAAAAGTCTTCAGTCCTCAAGGACACACCCAGCAAACGCTGTCTGCAGGTCACAATATTCATACTTTCAGCATCCTAGCAGTGCACAGCATCCCAGGGGTATCAAGGACCTCTGCTGATTGAAGTCATTATGGGTGCAGGTCTTCACATGCGACCGATTCTGGGTTACCTCCGGCAGATGTTGCAGCGTTTGTCTCCGGCCCTCGGAGCTGTCGAGGCTGGTGTCCTCCGAGATGGAGCTCAGGCGGCCGCTGGCGAGGCTGCTCGGGGGGCGCCTAATCATTCCCCCCATCCCCAGCTCTATATCCCCCTGCTGCGATGCCATCCCACCTCCTCCGCCGCGACCAGGCTTGGGCGGCAATCCGCCTAGCTGCTGCCCATTCATGGGGATATTCTCCTGCTGCTGGCTGCCCGGGGCGCCGTCAGAGGACGACTTGCGGCTGTGGAGGCGGTCTGTGCCGCCGCACAGGCTGCTGTGTATCTGGTGCGCCACCTCTGGCCTCAGATCCATGTACATGCTCGCCACCTGCATGAATGCCTGAAGCTTTGAAGCCGTGAAAGAGAAGATCTCAGCATGCAGGAGCCACATTGACTGCAAACGCATGCCCAAAAGTGATATTTGCAAGGATGCATGCCAGGGCGTGATGGCCTGCAGCATTGTGAGGTTGCTCAGCTCTTCCAAGCGAGAGAGCTGCTTCTAGAATTACAACAAGGTACTTCGGTAGCTCTCGTGAAAATGCGCATGGTGAAGAGTCCAGACATAATGCCTTTTTAGCAAGGCCATAACATTGCTGGCAGAAACGAAGTCCAAAACGTGGGTACAACAGGAGGACATGAAATAGAGTAGCTAGGGGAATAAAAGAAAGGCACTGACCTGGCGGGCGAGGTTGGTGGCAGTCTTGGCTGCGATGGCGAGCGTCTCGACGTGCATGTTGTAGCCTGCCTTCATGGGCTCCCGCTCCAGCGCCGCCTGCAGCTCCACCGCTGATGCGCACAGCCGCTCCATCTTCTCACGCGCATAGTCCTCTGCGCACCATTTGGGAGCGATTAATAAGAGACACACTGTACTTCTGTCAAGACTGAGAGAAAATCTCATGCATAGTCCTCTTCTCCATCGTTGCATGTCAAGTGAAAGGACGCCTTCCTGACAGGGATCAGAAGTTGTCAATCCTCAAATTTAGGCCTTGCAGGGCAAGACATCATCACTGCATCTGTGCCTGCCTGCATCTGCGTCTGCCAGGTCCTAGGAAGTTCATCTGAGTGAGACATCGAGAACGCTTGATCAGATCCATCTGTAATGAAAAGGTGCAGGACTTGCGCTATGAGATGTGTCTTGTTGGCCTCAAGGCAATCCCAGCCAGGTGTTCTTTGATGAGCAGGACAACCATGTTTACGCTATACATCGTTTGAGATTGCATGTGGCTTTTGGAATATGGTGGTATTCGCTGATCAATATCTGCACCTGTCTGGGATGATGTCAGTGGACACGTCCCAACCTGTATAATTGAGTACCAGAAAAATCATGCATTGACCGCAACCCCTATCGTATGCTCTGTCGTGCTGCCTGCCCACTGGTCACCTTGTAATCAGCAGTGGAAGCAAGTCCATGTTGTCTGCCCGTGGTGGGTCCAGCCTCTTGACCTAGTCGTCAGCAAGTACTTGTACAAGTCAGGGAAGGTGCCCAGTAGGGCCCTACCCGACAGCATGCCCAGAGCTAGCCCCGAAGTCCTTCAATGTAACGGTCACAGGAGACTGCTGACTGGACTGCAGACTTGCCAGTGACTAAGCGGCAGGAGTACCCCAACCTGTGGAGCCCAACCGGTGTTATTTTAACACCATCATACCCTGGAAATCACCACTGTTACATGTCTGTCTAGATGCATGGACAACATCCCAACATGTGCTCAATTGAGCAGGGGTGAGGGGCTCCACCTGATAGCGCGCCGAGGACGAGGCCGGAGAGGGCGGTGAGGGAAGCCGCCACATTTTGGCGAAGCTCCTCTAGCAGCGGCCGGTACACGACGCAGAGCCCCAGGCGCAGGTGGCCGCTCTCCATGCTGTGGTGCAAGCTGCCCAGCGCCGTCAGAATGCGCGCGCACAGCCTGCAGCAGCAGCCTATCTCAGCATGAGCACGCGTATGAGTATGGCCTTGAAGGCGTGAAATTCAAGAGATGCATGTGCGGCAGCAACAGGCCTCCACTGATCCAGAGCAGCTGCTCAAGGACAGCAATGGTCGAAGAAGGATGATAATTTGGACAGAGCAGCCGCATGCATGCAGTGATATTAGACAAGCATGTGCATTGCTGATGGAGTAAGTGAGGTGTTCCACATACTGTTACGTACAAACAACTACGGTATGTGGAAGGACCAACAGTCAGGCAGTGGTTTCTGCACCCGATTATGCCCCAGGCAGACTAACATAGAAAGGATGCTCCTGTCAGCTCAAGGCAGCACCAAAAGCACCAGGGCGTCTGCGCACCGGTTGATGGTCTTGTAGGTTGAGATGGGGAAGCGCGGCTTCCTGAACTTGAGGTAGCGCGTCTCGGCGCGCGCAGGCGCGATCAGCTCGGCCATGTCCGACACGTCCTTGAGCAGTTGCAAATGCGCGCGGTGAAGCCCATCGAGCGCCTGCTGCAGACCGTCATCCACATAGTGCTGCTGCACGTCCGTTCCCGAGCTGCCGCGCATGCGCATGCCCTCATCCGGCACCTGCGCGAGATGTAAGCCTAGGTTCCCGGCTGCATCTTTGACAGGGGTACTGCTTCAAAGGATTGGGGCCAGGATCAACGTGCTTGTGCAGGGTGCGGATGGAGCCACGGCAAATGAAACGTGCACAATTTGAATAGCATGCTCCGGGAACATACTACCTGGATGCGCGGGTGCCACCTAGAGGGTCAGGCCACGTAAATAAAGCCAGAGTGTCTCTGTCACAGCTACATCTACACCCTGACATGGGCTTTGTGCACTCAGCGGCGCCCCTCGCCTCTCACCCAGTTGCAATCGCAGGAGCCAAAACACAAATTTGATTTCAAACTTCGAATTTGAAAATCAGAGCATGCGCACCTGGCAGAACTCGCCGAGCAGCTGGAAGGCGAGATTACCCAGATTCTCCAGGATGTGCGCGGTGCTCTTGCGCAGCCGAGTGCGCGCGCGAACCGGGAACACGACCGCGGCCGACAGCACGGTCAGCAACACGCCGATGCAGCCGCACAGCGACAGCTTCAGCCGCTCAACGTATCGCTCGTCATTCGCCCTGAACCCTGCGCGCGGTATTCCACTTCTATTTCTATTTATTTTTTGAGACCTGTTGGGAGCCCCCTGAGGCTCATCGCCCATAAAGGGATGTTTTGAGAATTTTCCCTCATTCTTCGTTGAGTGACTGTAACAGAGCGGACGTGAACTCCCTCAGTGGGTAACTTTCCTGACTTTTGCCATTTTCTCCACTCAGGGAGTCTAACTCCACCATTTCACATTCCAAGTCCCAGTCTCAATTGCACCAAATCTTGTGCAGGTCACCGCTACTGCACAATATCCAAAGAGTCTCTTGCGCGCACGGCTGCTATTTGGTCAAGGTTTCCAGATGGACATCAATGATAGGAGGGAGTCTGCCAGCCAGGCACTCGCATTGTTGGATCGGTGCAGGCTACACCTGGTATGGCCACAAGGGGGAAGGTGAGCAGAGCAACTGAGTAGCCGTACTCCAGTCGCCGGAAGCGCTCCTTGTTCAGCTCGAGCACAAAGCCCACCAGGGCCATCAGCACGCACAGCCACACCGACTGCGCTCCCATGCACCCAACACAGTTCAATACTAAGAAAATAGATTGTGAATGTGTCCACATTGCATGCTACACACCTCATGACTTCTCCATGCGCCTACAAATGGCACAGCAAACTGTCCACACTGTCTGATTTGATGGGGTGGATCATGTTGTTGCGGTACAAGTGTAAAGTACAAAGACACCTCGGGAGACCAGGCCCCTCCCATCCAATTGAAGACTGAGGGTCAGCACTATGGGGCTCTCTGTTCTCTCATCCTTCGGCACAGAACATTTGTGCATGCAGTGCTGGAGGCATAGGTAAATGCCAAATGCGTTGGGGGCTGCGCACCATAGTGACAGGGTGTGTTTCGTATGAGTAGCCCAGTGCGAGCCCACTGATGAGGGCAATGATCATCATCCCGAGTGCGCCGCCCACTATCGACCCCAGCAGGCCTATGACGGCGTTGCTGAGGGCTGATCCAACATTGGGGCTGAATGCCACCACTGCAGAGAGCATGCACAGGTGCCTTCGAAGACATGCTGGTAGAGGGATCAGAAAGGAAGCCACCTGCATGCTTTTGGAGAGACAGATTTTGATGACAAGGGAGCTTGCCTACGGTAATGACAATCCAGACAGCGTACTCTCCCAGGAAGTTGTAGAGTGGATCGATCACCACAAACAGCATAGCTGCGACGATGGCCACAGCCATCTGTTTGACAGCCATTCATGGGGGAAATCAGTAATTTCCCCTTGTTGCGTTCGCGCAAGGTCTGAATTTGACATGTTTTGCGAAGAGACAAGGATTTTCAAGAGAAGATCGCGATTCTATAGCGAACAAGGTAGTCCCACCTGCCCAGCAATCCGAAAGTGCTCTGACCTGTACCCAAGGGCAAGGCATCCCTTCTTCTTGTTCTTCTTTTGTGGCGTCGGCATGGCTCGATCACCTTGTTGTCAATTCAGATGCGACAAATCGAGCACCTGTTTCTCAAAGAAGCAATACAGCAGTTCGGCATGGTATCCGGGTTCATTCGCTGCCCGCATTGCAAGCATACGTGCGCTCTGCCATTGGTACGCATATTTGAAACACATTAGTTATCTTCTATGTTGTCTCATAAAATCCCCCCACGACATCCAGAAACTTTCTATGTTGTGCAACCGAACTTGGCTAGTATCCTACAGGCAGCTTAACGGAGCAAACGTCCAGGTGCTTGTCTCCGAATGGCATGCCAAAGTAAGGAGCCTGATAACATCGCGCCCGGTATTACTGGCAGCATGGTGATTTTCCACCATCGTCACTGGAAGTGATTCATGTTGCTGAAAGAAGTCAAAACCTGGCCTTGGTGGCGGGTCGCTAGGCAGGGTCTTGCGGGGTCGCGAACACGTAAAATTCCGATTCCAGATCAGATTTCGAACATGTGGCGCATGTGTCAGATCTTAGGGTTAGGGTTTGATCCAAAAGCAGCGCCCTTTGTGTCGACCCCCTCTCACGGAAAATATCTCTAGAAAACTCGCGAACCAGCAAACACAATCAAATCTGAATGTCGAAGGTACTCTAACACAGCGAACACAACGATGAACACGACGCAGACACTAGGCTCCAGCCGAGCCTTGTTGGGCTCGGGCTTTGAGGCGCCCAGCAGGTTGGCGCCCAGGAATGCGTACCGCAGGTACTCATGTCCCTCGGTCATGGGCTCCGCTGCTGCTGTGCCCCTGCCCACCGTGAAGGAGGACCAGGCTTCCAACTTCTCATACGACAAGGTCAAGGCGTTCACCAGCGGTGCGTTGCGGCACCCTCTTTGACCTCTAGTGCTCAGCTACCCGGCAGCTCGCGCTGCATGTCATTGACGTAGTTTTTGGTGATGCCTGTGTCAATACCTGTATTTACCCTTTAACCATCCCTGTGGTTCCTGTAAGCTTAACGGACGCGCTTCCTGCCCTGAAACAGGTGTGGGCTTCGTGGTGGGTGATGTGCTGGCGCAGTCCATCACCGGTACACCCAACCTCGATGTCTTCAGAAGTGTCCAGTTGGGCGCCATTGGTTCAGCCCTGGACATCTTTCGCCAGGACCTGGCCGGCAATGCTGGTGGGCACGGAGAGCGTATTGCCAAGGCGGCCAAGACAGTGAGCAACCAAGCGATTTGGGGACCTATTGTGGCGTGCACCTTTTACGCCGCTCTGAAGGTGGCCGAGGGGCAGCCGGGGGAGATTCTGCAGGGCGTCGAGGTGTGCCTCTCTTGACAAGCTGGGCCGGCTAGCGCTGTTGATTTCGAGTACTCTGACCTTGCTTCTCGGCAGCTTCCAGGGCGTGCGGTCGGCTTGGAATGGTTGTTGAGGAGCTTTTGCTTTCATCACTCGCATAATTTGCTCTTCTTCAGCCTTCACTAGCATTCCCACGGCCGGTTTGTATCAAGGTTGCATGCTTTATGGCTGATATCAGGGCGCATGAGGCGGAGATCTCCTCGATGGTTTGGCAACTTGTTGTAGGAAAGCAAGAGATTGCTGATCCGGTTCTTCTTATGTGCTGCAGGACAAGATGACAGCCCTGGTGATGGCCAACTACTTCCTGTGGCCCCTCACCCGCTACCTGAACGATACCTTCGTGCCAGCGGAGCACCGCGTCACAGCCAACCACATCATCACGGTGCGGCCCCGGAGGTTGAACATGGAGAGGCAAAGACTGCTTGCTGTACAGCACTGAGAAAATAGCTGTTAAGGCGGTGTATATTCTATCAATCTGTCCCGTGCCGAGGATGTGAGTCTGATGGATGCATTTGCGATGTTACAGGTGGTGTGGAATGCTTGGCTGTCCACTCTGGGCCACGCGCCTGTGGTGGACCCCACCGACGTCCTGCACAAGATGGGCGGTGAAAGCGCATTCAACCACATCTCAGAGCATGTGGCACCAGCCCTGGCTGACATGGGCGCTGCTGTGAGCCATGCTGCCAGCCCCTTCATCCATCAGGCCACACAGGTGCGCACCTGCTGTGTTGTACTGCACACATATTAGTCTTGAAGCAACTCTGAAGGTTTCTACTTTCTATGGTGACCACCCCAAGCATGCTACCTGCAATATGACTGGTGTGTCCTGATTTTCTGACAGCTGCCTTCATTTGACATGTGCAGGGTGTGGCGAGCCTGGCAGACCGCATGCCCTCCTGTCTGCTGGAGAAGGCCTTCAGCAAGTCCTTGGACGTGCTCTCACCCTTCTCTGGAGTGGAGCGCTCTCCCTCACAGCTGCTGGACGCTGCTGCCTCCATCTCTTTGGACCGCACTGGCACCCTGGAGCTTGTCTTGGACCGACTGCACAGCACCCGCCTCTGAAGTTGTACCAAGCCATGAGAGCGCAGCTGCCAATGCTGCCATGTATGCTAAGTAGTATTTCTTGATCCGAACTGGACCTGATCGGCACTGGCACCAAGTGCCCGAACAAAGATGTGCCTTTGGATCCTCAGACTGGGTAGACTAGGAGTGCATTCGCAAGTAGCCGCTTTCTAATACATAAGGAGTTTTCTAGTCCAACCTGTCACATAGCAGTTTTAGAGGTTTGCATGTGTGCAATTTCAAGAATGGTGGCTTGCAAGCTGCCGCTGACCCCGCTCCTACAGAAAGCTCCACCTTGGCTGGGAGCGCAGTGATGCAGGGGCAAGTGTCTGCATTCTTTATGATGGATCCCCTTGCGTCCGCAGTTTCCACAAGGATAATGCTGACAGTAGCAAGGGAAATTTATTTGAAGTCATGAATGTCTGCAATCTAGTTGCAGGCATCATGCGCATTCTCACGAGAAGATCTGCAACGTATTGTTGCAGATCTTGTGGGGCATATCGAAGCGTTGAGAAGAACATGGATTGGTCAGGCAAGGCATGAATCAATATGAATGTCTAGGAAGAACATTGTCTGGGATCTGGGACAGTGAGGGATTGCACCAATTCAATGCCTTCCAAGCCTAGTAGGGGAATGATGGGCTCGCATATCATATGATGCGTGGCAGTGTCAGGGAATCAAGGCTGTAAGATGTTGGCAAGTAAGCTCAACTGCCTCAAGATAAGTTATTTTCACATGCTGTGAACATGTATTTTCATGATGAGACAGTGCATTCCAAGCTTCACTGGCAGTGCCCTCAGGGTGTTGCTGCGGCCACTGGCATCAGTCCTCTGCATGCGCATTTCAGACACTATTATCATGATGCCGCCAGAAATACAATGGTAATCTTCAAGCCTGATGTCAAAGTGTTTAGGACATCTCTCATCACGGAACAGTTGGAAAATTTTGACGCTCTGATCTGGTCAGGAAAGTGCAGGCAGCGGTCAGTTTTAGCCCAGCCCAAATCGGGCAACAGCAACCTCGACAGTTGCATGCAAGCATCTTTCATCCGCATGTAAGAGAAAGATAATCAAGGAGAGGTGGTTGAGAACTAAATAGATTTTTTAAAGATCCTATTGGTTTAAACTGTTGTTCAGTGTACTACAGCACCTGGGACTTGGAAGAGGTATCATGCCGAAACATCTGACCAAGCCGTTTGCATCGTCCATCGTGACCTCGTCTGATATAAAGCCATACAGAAAGCATCACGATAACCGCTTACTTTGGAAAATAAATCGCATTGTAGCCAAAGCGGATCATCACATCCAGAAGACTTGTTGTTCGGCAACAGGTGTGTATTCCCTCTGAGCAGAATGCTCTTCTGAGTCTCAAAAGGACTCAATGAAAACTTCCTTGTATCTTTGGTATGAAAGAAACTTTAAGGGGATGTGTATAGCTTTCTCAGAGAAGACCTGCACGATATAATTTTCCTGAGATTTACTGAAGATCTGGTACTTCAGCGTGTCCTGCGATCTGTCTTACACATCGACGAACCAATGTCGGCCTGAGGTTGTTTTTACATTAAATGTCGACCAGATGAAATTGCTTGTTTGGCTTAAGTGAGGCAATGGCCCTCAAACATGTGGGCCTTATCGTCTTGCTCTGTGCATGATTTTGTATCGTCCTTGCCGCAGCTGCATCATCCAGGAATGGAGCAAGCGCTAGCTCTGGTGCAGTGGAGTCGACATTGCTGGATGCCGATGTGCTCTCGCTGCTGGAGGCTGTCCAAGCAGGCCGGCTGCAGCCAGATGCAGCTGCCATGCAGCTGCGCGAGCGCAGTGCAGGTTACCAGCAGGTGACCCATACACCACACCATATACACTCTCACAGGAGCAGCAAGGCAACATCTGCAATGCCATATATGTATGTGCTCTTCCCACAAGCTGAAAATGCATGGTGTCCTGCTGCAGCGCTGCGGTGGGGGATGCTGGCTGGAAGCGCTGTAACACCAAGGATGATGGGTGTGTTTGCAGGTGCTAGACTTCGCACAGGTTGACAGCTGGAGAGCGCAGCGTACAGGGTTCCCGGAAGTGTTGTATGGGGCGGGAAAGTCGGCAGAGCAGATTGCTGCGATCATGCAGCAGCTTGCAAAGAATGACCAAGTCGCCATGGCCACCCGCATTGAGCCCGAGGTGGATCCCTGCAAACTGGATTCTCATTCGTGCTTACATGATTCTCATATGCATGCTCGCAATATATGCCTGTTTCTGCCAGGCAGTCATCATTCACCGCCTGTAATGGTAGAGCCCTTGGTCTGCCGGCGCGGCTGCTGATTGCGAGATTGTGTTTGTCTGCAGATTTTTGAGCAGGTGCAAGCGCTGCTCCCAGAGGTTGTGTACAACAAGCCAGCGCGCATCCTGACCCTGCGAGCTTCCGGCGTCAGGAAGCAACCAAGGCTGCCAGGTCTGTCTTCTCATCATTGCCGTCACACACTGCCTTGTTGCCGGCACCCCACACATGCCAGCCAAGTAGTGGCAGACAACTTCCTCTTGAGATTGCACAGGATGTTACATTGACATGGGGCACAATCTCAAGCTCAAATTTCACCGGGGACATATGGCAAACAGCAGCATGGTTTCTTCAACAGGCACGGTTGCGATTATCTCGTCCGGCACATCGGACGAATTGGTGGCAGAGGAGTGCCGAGCTACAGCGGATTTGATGGGCTGCTACTGCTTCCGGCTGTCTGATGTCTCTGTGGACGGCCTACACAGAATTCTGCACAACCTGCCAGGTGCCTTCAGAGCCCCAGCAGTCCCGTAGTACTCTCCTTCCCTGTTTCTGCAGCCTCCATAGCTCTCTGTTTGCTTCCTCTGTTTAGCTGCCTCTATTTGTCAATTTAAGGTACTGATCACTGTAAACCCGGCACAACACAGTTATATTTGGCCAGAAAAGGGTTGAATTTTAAGGACAGGTGCGAGATCTTCACTTACCACTATGGGTAGTCAGCGATGATATACTGAAGGCGGGTATGCGTGTGTGTGGCTGCAGCGGTGAGGGCGGCTGATGTTGTGGTGGTGATCAGCGGCACAGACGGCGCATTGCCGGCTGTTGTGGCCGGTCTAGTGGAGGCCCCAGTGGTTGCTGTGCCCACGTCTGTCGGCTACGGGGCAGCTCTCCAGGTGAGCCGTGCGCTTGTGTTGTCAATGCAAGCCGTGCTTTTGGCATGCAATGTAGGTTGCTGGGTGCGTGCTGCATGCAGACTTCAGGCAGCAGGTGATGCAGTGGGCTGTCAATCTTGTCCTATCCATTAGAAATCAATGGCTGAGCATTTGCTCGATTGGCATCTGATTATGTCATCATCTTGGCCACTGTTGCACCATGACATTTGCTTGCGCATGCAGCATAGTACATTAGACGGAGTTTTTGGCCACTTAAAAGTGATCAGCCACGATCGCAGGCACAGGCAGCATAGATAAAATATTGGCTGATGCGCAGGGTCTGACCCCGCTGCTATCTGCACTCACGGCTTCGTCTCCCGGCGTGTCAGTCGTCAACATTGACAACGGCTTTGGGGCCGGCATGCTGGCGGCGCGCATCCTACGGACTGCAGCCAAGCTGCGAGCCCAAGCAGCGGCCGCTACTGCAGCCAGCTCATACCCCCACGCCTCCTAATGGTCCCTCAGCAGCCTGTGTAGCCCCAGAGAGATCCTGCTTGAAGAGGGCGCGAGACACTGGGCGCCACGTGTGACCATGGCAGCATAGCAACTGCTGCCAGGCCGCTCAGCGGATGCCTTGAAAAGGAATATGAAGCCAATTGCAGCTCTCGGAGTCCATCAGTTGAGCATCCTACTACTCTGGGATTATGTACAGGGTAGTGCGTTTGGCGCAGCAGTGCAAGGCGTACCTTCAGATCAGGAGGTGGAATCGAGAAGATCGGTGTTTGAGAGAGAGGCAGTCTGCATGAGGGAATTTATGAGAAGAGCGCCTCCTGTTTTAACATAATGAGAGGATTCATAGCGTAGGCAGAGGTCAAGCACAGGCAGAAATGGATGTTGGTGATGGATGCGTCATTGCAAGCACCACCACTTAGAGACTTGGTGTCTTGCAGGACGAGGCGATTTTGGTACTGTATCTCAATAAGTTGCACACCTCTGATATAAGACAAGCAGTTGTGTTGGGATTTGCAGGAGAAATACTGCGTCGCCTTTGGCAGATCCTGCACATCTGTCTTCCAGGAAGGCACCAAGAATTGCGCTTGAGAGTAAAAGCAAGCAGACAGTGGGTTCCGCTCGTTTACCCTGAACAGGGGTAAGCCGTTCATATCATCCTAGGTCAAAGGCCTGATCAGCAGTGCAGTCTAGAACACTGCATTGTCAGGTCAAGTCTCGGCGTGTCTCACAATCAGCGAGATTTTCAAGGCACTTTCTAGGTGTGAGTCATCATCAGGTGAGGTGAGGAGAGGTGAGAGTGTGAGGGGCTTACTTTGTCCAAGGGCTGCAAGGCTAAAAACTGGGGTAATCAGGCGTCTGGTCACAATGCCAACAATTTTTCTCGCTAGGTATGGATTTTTTATGATGAGGAGACAATTCAGAGAGCTTGTGCACGTGCGTCATGTATTTCTTGCCTGAGGAATTTTTTTTTTCAGTGCCTAGGCCTGGCTGGTGCACCATCTGGGGGGCACTCCAGCTAACGGTGTCATTGATCATCATCATCTGACAGTGTCAGACTGACACTGATTTATTCGCTGCACCTGTGTGCAGCCTAGGGCTCTGGCGGTTTGTCAACCATGGTCACAGGATAGATGGCCATTTAGATGGCCGTAGTACACAAATGCAATCCGTGTAATGCATGATCAATGTGACAGCCCGTAGACTGGATCCAGAGATGATTTTGACCTGACACATGACTCCCCGTGCGGCCGCTGGCGATGCGGCAATATTTCTGAAGCAGCTATTCCCCACGCGCGTGCAGTAACGCGAATATTTGAATACTTGCCACCGCCGCTTCACAGACCCATAGCTGTAGGCGGCACCCTGGTGGGCGGCGGCTCAGTATGTCTCAACAATTTGTTGGGCTGAACCGTCATGACAATTTTGAGATCACAAGAGCATCCTGTGGCTTAATATCTGAGGAAAGTGATAAATGAGGATGCAATGATCATGGTTCCAGACGGAGACAGGCTGTCTCAGACAGCCCATTCAACAGCCCTCCTCGAATGGCGCCGTTGGAGACATGTAGGCTGACAGATTCATGGACTCTAGCTTAGGATGCTGACAATAGCAAAGCGTGCAGGGCTCAGAAATGTGAATCCTCGAGAAGAAATCATAGGGAGGCTTTTGATTTGGTTGGATCGGGTGACTTGTGCTCTGAGGTTGTGTCCGGTGATCAGATCCCGTTGCCTTGGAAATGCAGAAGGTCATGAACATGGCATAAAGGGACATGGGAACTCAGATGCCATGCAAAATCTTGTAAGAATTAAAGATCTCTATCGACGTCCAATGACTTGAAGAAACGAACCCTTTCGGCCACAGTTGGTTGCGGCATGCTTCCAAGATTCAACTGATGCTCGCTCTGAAATGGGAACTTCGATACTTTTCCAGGCAAGCTCGTCTTATTGTGGCTCTCTATCACTGGTTTTTTTGTACTCAGCATTGGCCAAAGCTGGAAACAATGTCTGCACAGCAGGAACGCATGCCGTGCTTTACATCCGCTTCTTTTTGAGATCGCACCATCCGCGAGCTTATTGCATTGGTCATCTTTATCCTGTTCATATGACTTTTTGCCGACTTTTCATGGTGTGCAAAATGACTATCATGACTTTATCGGTTTGATGTGCCAGGTTGTCGAAAGGCCAGCCACATCCTTAGTCTCGACACTGCTGACAGCAGTGTACTTGTACATCACATCCCATGGAATTGGGTATGCAGATGTGGGCCTCAATTATGACCAGGCAGTACAGAAGCTTGAGCTTTGGAGGGTCCTCACAGCACAGGTCAGCCATGTTGAGCTGCTGCACCTGCTGTTCAATCTGAGCACATTGTGGTCGCTCGGAGTCATTGAAGAGAGCAATGGGAATGGAGCCAAGGGTGGCACCCGTTACTACCTGCAGACATCCCTTGTGCTGCTCATCTTCTCAGGACTGGTGAGTGACTTCCTTTGATCACGCGTTCTAGTCTTCAGAAATGGATTATCTGCCCAATTCATGAGCCGTCTTCTATTTAGCCTGCTCTCTGGACACCGACCCATCTTACTTGATGAGCTGATGATTGATGGCTGTGACACAACTGCAGGTCTGTCTTTTGTTTTATCATGTCTTGGGGGTAGTCCTTCGGCGGGAGCAATACCACACTGTGACAACAGTTGGCTACAGTGCAGTTATTTTTGGGTGTGTGCCGGTTCATAATTCTCACACCTTAATGCTTGCACAAATCGCATCATCAAGTTCTTGTGCAATCTACCCCATCATACTCATTTGCGACAATGTTCAATGATGACATGTCAGTATGTTGATCTCAGTCTTCTGTAGCGTTATGAAGATCACAGTTTTCAGGGACCTGAATAACATACTGACATGTCGTCAATTCAAGTAGATGTCACTAGTAATACTGTTGTGGAGGGAAGTGTTATGGAAAACTTCCTGTCATGTTGCAACTAATATGCGCGAGTGGGTGCAAGCAGGTGGATGACAATATTGTCTCGGACTGGAGCGGCGAGTTTCAGCGTGTTTGGGCTGGCAAACATTCCCATGTGGCTGACGCCGTTTGCCTCCCTCGTACTTACATCAATCATCATCCCAAGAGCCTCCTTCCTTGGGCACCTCAGCGGCATTGTGGTCGGGTACATGGTGAGACCTCTGAATCTGTAATGCCTTTCAGCATTACATCTTAAATATCCAGTGTGTCTGCAGTGTTTGAGATGGTCAATATAATAATTCCCTCAGTTGCAGCCCAGCTCTTGCACGCACAGCACTGACTGCTTTACAATCAAATTGAATGGAGCCTCACATCAGTTTTTGTCCAGACAAGATGCCCATATCTGCAGGCAGAGGATCTCATGGCTGATGCAAATCCCTCTGCTTGGGAAATTTTCAGGTGGCAAGCGGGGTCTTCGATTGGCTGACACTCTGGTGGCTGGGCAGCCTGCTGGCTTGGAGTGGAGCTCTGTTGGTGTTTCATCTGGTGAGGAGTGAGCGTTTGGAGGTGCCCTGGCTGCGCATGATGCCCTCAGAAGGGGCAGGCGACATTGAGACGGGTGTGCCGGTTGTGAGAATTGCGGACGGCGTGCTCGAACGAAGATAGCATTAGTACCAGCGTCTTTCAAATTCTCTACATGTATGTGTTGTGTGATGCAGCATTGAAGCCTCTTGGATTTGGAATTTGGATCTGTAGCTGCTAGGTAGCACCTTATGTCTGGATCTGATAGAATCGGGTATTGTGATGTCGATGTCCTTTATTAGTAAATGTATAGATAGCACAAGCTAACGAGATGCCATTGAAGTATTGATTGACAGACCTGGTATAGACCCTGCAGTGAGAACAGCATCGACTTTTACTGACATCATAGAGCCATGTGACACATTCAGCAACAGATTGTTTGGGGACTCCTACCATCTGTTTCGGCAAATTATTCCACTTATACCCCTTCCTATCACACATTCTGTATTGTAAGAGTCATAGATTCTCGCACGAGTTCCAGAGACTTTATTCCGCTTGGACTTCCATCTACTACTGTGGCCTCTACATGCAGCCATTGCTGCTCATCAACCCATCCCATGAGATGTCTGACACCTAGGACATGAATGCATCAAACTTCGACTTGCCCCTGGTGTCCTCGTCATCCGGCAGGTGCAGGCCCATGAGCCCCATGAGGTTGCTGACCGGGCCAGGCAGCCCCTGCTGCCCAGAGTACGACGCCAGCAGATTCTGCACCAGGTTCAGATCTATGTCCACCGGCCTTAGCTCCTCTTCTTCCTCTTCCATGTCTCCACCTGCCCTCGGTTGGGCTGCATGCGCGCCCTTATAGCCGGGAGCGTCCCCCATGTCCTCCACATCAGCCGCCTTCCCCTTGCCCTTCGCATCTGCAGGGACCCCGGCCGGGCCGGCCGGCGTGGGGCCGCGCGCGAAGCTCGCGCCAACCTTAGACCGTCCGAGCTCCCGCTCCATGCGCTCCTCGTACTCTGACATGAAGTCCGCCTCCTCATCGTCGCTGTCGGTCGCTGTCATCGTCTCCCAGCGGTCCTCGCCTGCAGCAGACGTTTTCTCTCTTCCTGCTGCAGAGGCAACGCCTGCACCGGCCTTGGAAGCCGCTGCCGCGCCCGCTGCGCCGCTAGAGCCTTCCGCAGCCTTGCCGGGCCTCCCAGGCGCTGCCCCCGACCCAGAAAGGAAGCCGCGCTTGATCCCATGTGATGCTGAGGGTGCAGCCTTCCTTGGCGCTGCCTCCGCGGCTCCTGTTGCAGCCTTCCTTGCACTGGCAAGCTCCCTGCCTGACGCTCGAGAGCTAGAATCCATGCCCCGTTGCGCGGTTGCTTCTGCGCTGCTGCTGGGCTGGCCGCTCTCTGGGAGCACGCGGCCGTTGTGGAAACGTTCTGCACGCTGCGCCCGGTACACGTTTGGCGCGTCGGGCTCGGCGCTTGCATCATCGTCGTCATTGCTGCTGACATCAGCGTCCTCGCTGGCGCCGCCAAAGAAGGAGCTGCCCTCGTCCTCGCTGTCCGAGGCCAGGTCCTGCAAAAAGGGATCGGCGTCCCCCGGCTGCATCCCCAGAGCTGCGCCCAGCTCGGTCAAGAAGCGCTTGCCGTCGAATAAGACCCCTTTGCGTGACGCTGCGGCCGGCAGCTCTGCCCCCTCAAAACTGGACTCCTTCGCCACAAATGCCTGCCAGGCAATATTGTCATGTGCAAAGTATATCTGATGAATGCTGCAGACATATAAACAAATACCCAATCACCGTTGGTAAGACAAATAACTGCATGCATATACACGCCACAGCACCCCAAAGGCAGAGCAGCGGAAGTTCAGTTTGGTGCAAGCTCCTGCCTGACGTGACGATTTTCCTTTGGACAGATTGAGGTATAAAGGCCGGTCTGACTGTAGGTAGTGCATGCAGTGCTCAGGGGATGCTGCTCGCACATAGGGCGTACCTTCATTCGCTCAGCCATGTCCTCAGGATCAAAGTCAGTCTTCAGCGGCTTGCCGGAGGCAGATGCTTCCCGCTCAGTCTGCCTGGCTGCCAGCTCCCTCTCCAGCACATCCGCACCATCCCTCATCCAGCTGTCCTCGTCCTCTGCTCCTTGCATGCCCTTCAAAACAGCAACCTCGCGTCAATGGGACTGTGCTGAGCTATCTCAGCCATCTGTCCAACATGCCAGGTGGCCTTGAATATGAGCCATCAGCGACAGTGATGTTCTGAGGAGTGCACCAGGTCCGTTGCTGGATCAATGTGGCCGGGATACCGCTCAGGTGTGACCGAGGAGGGTCTAGGATCACCTTTATAAGCTGGTCCCTGGAGGGAGGATGCTGCAGGATGTCCTGCATGCGCAGGACGGGCGCTGCCAGGGCTGCACAGGACTTTTTGTAAGCTTCGGAGGCCACAAAGCTCTGCAGCGCTGCCTGCATCAGCTCGCGGTGCTGCTGGGAGCCTGGAATGTTCCCCTGCAACCAGAAACATGTCAGACGACACAGCCAGTACCGTAGTAGTCATGCTAAAACCCACACCCGCGGCGGTGCGGGATATTATTCAAAGCAACTTTTAGGGGTCTTCCTGACTTCAAACATACCAAGGTCGTGCTCCGTTGAATTAAGCTTGTCGACAGCTTTCCGAATCTGCTCTCAAAGTTATCATAGGTTTTACATTTTGGGAGATAGGGTCTCATTTATCCACCAATTTTGGCCAAAAATAATTATTTATTGCGGGTTTTAGAATGACCACTACAGTATATAAACCATATGCCGAATGACCACTGAAGGCATCGCGAAACGATGTGAAGATTGACTGCACACAATGTGATTGAGACACCGCTGACTCAAATAGAAGTGCTCATGGAGTCTGCAAGCATGCATCAAGGCATCATGGGGCCATCAGTGCCACGGTGGAATTTAGCAGGTTGTGTTCAATTTGGTGGGCCCGGACCTTGAAATATCCATTCCGCTCCAGGCTGCTCTTGTACACCCTCCAGCTGGGATTGTCTGCCACTTTCTCCTCTGACAATGCCTTCCCGTCACTTGCTTGACTGCTTGTGGCAGCAGTTTCCGCTGCTGCCGCAATTTCTGCTGCTGATTCCTGCGACGGACAGTCAGTTGTCATCACAGATAGATGTCCTGCATGCTTGCATCTCTGCCTCTATTTGGCATAACCACTGCTGTCCCAAATCCTGCAGGTTGTTGCGGCCTGTATGTGCACTGTAGCTTGGCTGAAGCTTGCATGTGCACTGTTGAGGTAAAAACATCATTTTGTCTCACCTGTCTGCCATTGTCAGGGTCGGCATGGTGCTCGCGTCTGGAGTAGAGCATTTCAAAGCCGCAGGTCAGTTTCATGCCGAGCTGCGCGGCATGGAAAGTGGCGCTCTTAGGGGCCGGCAGGGCATAACCCTTGGGCGGCTCAAATTGCTGCTGCTCCAATTGCGCATAGAGGCATCGGCTGAAGGTCACCACCACGTTCGCCATCTCCTGGATCAATGACGCCATGGTTGAGAGGGCCTGTCGCAATCTGCGTCCCTGTCTGGAGTGCAGTACATTAACAAACCTTGATTCGAAGCTGACAGAGGGACATGTACTTGCACAAGGTAATAGAGACAATACCCAGGCCCCCAGAAATCCTTCAGATTCTGCATCATGGCGCTGGGCTGACAACAGTGCAGGAAAGGGAGGCAAAGAAACCATTATAGATATAGGTAGGGCGATGCCTGCGGGGGGAAGTGCTGCATGCGAGCAGCCGCCTTCATGTCGTCCAAGTCCCGGTAGTGAAATGCCTCCACCGCTGGCGCGATCAGCTGCGGCTCAGCTGCCAGTACAGCAGCCACCCGAGCAGGAAGAACAGTTCGCGCTCTGTGCATGTGCTTGTGCCGGCCTGGTTGGAAGTCACCCAGCCGCGCCTGTATGGCTGCTTGCGCCTTACTGCCTGCAAGCAAGAATGCTGCCAGGTCACGTGGCTTGAATAGCAAGTTTTGTATTCTCACAATTGCATAAGATCTCGTTGCTGCATGATTCTGTGCCGAAGGAGGCCGTGAAATTCCTGGTGATGGTTGCAGCAGGAATGCTGAAGAGAGCGCGGAAGGAAGTGAGGAGGTACCGGCAAGTGTAGGGACATGCTCGGACCGGACAAGCTGCAGGGCCTGGGTCAGCGTGGGGAAGGATGGGATGCTGGGAGCAGCAGCTGATGGCAGTGGCACGATGTGCAGCTTGCCCCCAGCAATCCAGACCCTGTTGGTGGATGTCTCAGGCTTGAGCCAGCGTGGCAGCGAGTAGGCCGCCTCAATCAGCAAGAACTCGCCATCGTTGTCCCAGACCCGGGCTGTTGAGCCTGGGATGCGCAGAGTGAGCTGCTGCAGCAGCCAGGTGATGAACCACTCATCCTCCAGATTGTCCCCAAAATGGACACATCCCCACAGGCATGGGAGGCTCCCTTCCCTGAAGCTGTCAAGGCCCTGCTGCAAGCTCTGCCTGGGCTCACGGCTGCTCCCTGATCCCGTCAAACGTGCTGGCCTCCAAGGTGGTGCCTCCTCAGCGCTGTTGCGGAGGTGGAAGGCTTCCCGCTGCCAAATGTACCCCTCCACGAGCGGCGCCACCGTTCCCAGACACAACTCACGGAAGCCATTTAAGTCTTCTCGTGAGCAATCTGTGTCATACGAAAGCGCATAATTCGTCGGATGAGGTGTCTGTAAAATATTGATCAGTCAGATCATTGTCACAACGAGATTTCAACAAATGACTGGAAAGGCGCTCTTGGCACAGAATTCACAAGGCAAGCTATATAACTGCAGATATCTCAAAAGATATGTGGTTGATACAGACCTGTTTGAGCAGGATGTATTTCGAAGGAGACAGAGTTCACAGAGTTCTCTTCGAAATCTATCGTGACGTCTTCCATTGTTCTTTCTTAGAAGTTATAATGGACTTCCTTAGAGGTCCAGGAAGTCGCCTAAAGATTTACGATGTTAATGTGAGGCAGAGCCTCGCTACAGAATTCATGCATGGGAGCACCGAAGCCAGTTTAGGAGACGCACCAATTCCAGGACCTTGATCGTCCCGATATGCCTGCAGATTTGTAGCCTCAAAACACAAGGATCGTAGATCTATTTACCTCATGGCATGGGAAGTGTTGCTGGCGGATAATCCGCGTGAAACAAAGTGATATCATTTCTAGCCTTGGAAGCCAAGAGAAGTACATCCACTGCCTATTGCGGATATTCATAATTCAACATGGTGATTCTTGGCCATGAACTCTTTGCAACAATGGCAGCACTCGAACATAGAGCATTGGAAGCTACTGGCATACATGTGTCTCTACTGCGGTTTGCCATCAGTTTTGTCGCTTCGGTGCCTGTTGGAGCGTTGTTTAAATTCATCCCCACAGTCAGAGGTGAGCACCACGGTAATTACAACTTGCGAACATTGAAAATGAGCTTTTCAATGCATGTCCCTTCTTGTCTGCGCTGCAGACTTATATAGCTTCAGCCTAGCTGCACAGCCTCTTTATGGCCTTGTTTGAGCTGTGAGAATGCTTGTAATTTCTACCTTCTGTCAGAATACTACGGCGTGAAAGTCTCAGGGATGTGCTTCAGCTGCGCTGTCCCTGATATTGCCTGGAAAATTGACTTTGCTAGCTGAGAGCTACTAACACCAGTGTGTACTGTACAGGAAAGCACATCTTCGCCATCGTCACAGGCTTTGCGCTCCTGTATTATCCTTTTGGAATTGGAGTGCTTCACCTGCTTGTGCCAACCTTCCTGACCTATCTTGTCATGCTGCAAGTCCGAGAAAATAGCGCCACGCTATCTTGGGTCATCAACTTTGCATACCTGATCGCATGGTGAGCTCCTATCACGTTTTGATGTTCTATTTGCTGTTCTCTTCTGTTCTCTGCTGAAATGATAGAGAGTCCATCAGAAAAGCAAATGAGCTGTATTGTTTACTCCATCCGCAGCCATGTGGCAGCATCCAGTGGATCAAAGTGGAAGGAGGGGCAAGTGGATTTCACAGGTGAGATTCTGTGGTGGCACTTTGTGTTCAGCATGCCATCCACACCATGTGTTGCAGATGATGGAATCTCTGGTGTGATCTCTGAGTCCCTGAACTGAGCTTGTGTGGGTTGATGCAGGCGCAATGATGGTGCTCGCTCTGAAGCTGATCTCAGCCGGAGTGTCGTACCAGGATGGATTGCGCAAGTCTGAGGTAATCAGCCTGACAGATATGAGCCCATTGTCTCATGAAAAATTTGCTGCCTGGCTACCTGAAAAACGTCTTGCGCAAGCCTGCTGCACGTCTGAAGGATGCCTGATGTGACATGCAAACGCAGGAACTGACACCTTACCAGCAGGCGCACAAGCTAACTCAGATGCCGAGCGTGCTTGAGTGGCTGTCTTTTACCTTTGCATCCGGTAACCTGCTGGCAGGCCCCTACTTTGAGCTGGCAGACTACCTCAATTTCATCCAGAAGAGGGGCCCATGGGATCCAAGGTCAAAGCAGCCCACCGCTGCCAGCCAGTACAAGGCGGGGGTGAGTGACCATGCTCCCTTGTGGCAGGCATCAACTCAAATAAACATGTAGATGCAGGCAGAGGGCACTTGGCAGCAACAGAATCTGAACGGCTTGTTGTGTGTCGCAGGCACTGCGATTCCTCAAGGCTCTGATCTGCCTTGGCGTCCACTTCTTCTTTGTGCAGTACCTCCCGATTGACATCCTCAATTCCGAGTGGTATTACAAGCTCGGGATGGTGGCCAGGTACTTGCGTATAGCACCGGCCATGCTTTGCCAGTGCCATAATCTAACAATATGTCTTGCACCGATAGCACCACGCGGTAAGAGAGTCCTGCAGTCAGTCTGCCATTGTGCTGCTGCGCAGGATGTCAGTGATGTGGCTGGTCGTGGTGGTGTACCGGTTCAAGTACTACTTTGCGTGGGCGGTGTCAGAGGCGGGCCTGATTTTCTCGGGCTTCTGCTTCAACGGGTTCAGTGACAAGGGGGAGGCGCGCTGGGACCGCTATGCCAACACTCGCATCCGCAAGGTGGAGTTTGGCACCAGCGCCGCGGAGCTGCCCGCCCACTGGAACACCTGCACCGGCAACTTCCTGCGCAGATGTAAGCCCATGCCCCCTTGCTATTATGCCGTTGTCCGGCTGGTTAGGGTGCCATCCTTGACAGCACCAGTATTTGCAGAATTCTGCATGCTTTGCACACTGCCTTCTGGCCATGGGCTCCTCTTTTTTCCTGAGAATGCGGATCCCCATTCACCCCATTGTATTGCGTCATCTGGCAGTGTCTGATCCATCGCTGGAAACCCATGGGAGCAAGGATTCAAGAGAAACAAGCAGGGAAGGGCCGGGGATGTCACACTTTGGAGGTACACCACACACCGGGGTTGCTGCTGAGCTGTGTCATGTGGGTGCAGATGTGTACGAGCGGCTGACGCCGCGAGGCAAGAAGGCCACTTTCAAGACTCTGCTGGTGACTCAGCTGGTGTCCGGCATCTGGCACGGCCTGTTTGCGGGCTACGTGCTGTTCTTCGCATCCTCGGCGTTCCTGTTCGAGTCGGCCAAGGTCATCTACCGCTACGAGCAGGGGCTGGGCCGCCGATGGGACTTCCTGCGCACCTTCCCTCCCCTCCTCTTCATCAAGTTCCTCTACACCGGCTTCGTGCTCAACTACAGCGCTGTTGCCTTCCTGGTGAGTCCCTTCACATCACCATCATTTGCTGGCATTGTGCTTGCCCTTGGTGTTAAATGTCTGAAATCTTTGTCACTTGGAGGGCATGCCAGTACGGGGTATGCATGATAGTGCAAGGAATGACGTCTGCATACATGGGTGGGGTGTGCTCTGCAGATCAGATCTGAACACCGATAACACATTGTATATTTATGTGGGACAATGCAATGTGTGGGACAATGGCAGTAATCATATGGTGAAATGCATGTGTGGTGTGTTGTGCAGCTGCTGGACTTCTCGGTGTCCATGAAGGCATGGAAGTCAGTGCACTTTCTGGGCCACTTCCTGATGCTGGCCATCATCCTGGTATCGATGGTGAACCCTCCAAGGCGGCCGCGCAAGAAGGACGTTGCCAAGTCCGACCAAGAAGCCACACCCCCAATCAAGACTGGTGCGTCATGTCTGTCCAGAATTGCCAGTTGCTGCTATCCTTGATTTTGAGGAGCTGACCGGTTGCTTGCTGGGAGTTGCAGAGACATACAATATGCCAAATCTGGGGTTTCTGCTATGTTGAAGTGGGCGCATGCAGACGGTCTGAGTGTTCTCCATGTTTGTATGGTGCAGGGCCTACTGTTGCTGATGTCACTGCAACAAATGGCAAGGCAGGTAAGGATGAGGCTACGTGGACGCAGCAAGATGCGCAGTGCCTCAAGAGCGAATGACGTGTGGCAGCGCAGACAGTGCACTTGTGGATCTTGCAGCTGACATCAGCTGATGTCAAAATCCTGGAGGTTGAGCAGAAAGTAGAGTTTCTTACTCTGTGGTATTGCAGCGAAAGAGGCCATGGGGAGTGCAAATGTGCAGACTGGGTGTATGAGTTCTTGCCACCAATCTGCTCCGCACTAGAGTGGGTTCAGTAAACTTTGTTGAAACTCCTGAGATCAAGTTGATGCGGGGCTGTGGAGAATTGGTACCATTATGATTGAAGAACCAGTGTGATTGAAGAACCTTCAGTTGAGGGTGAACTGGGATCAATGATTGGTCGAGTATGCAATACATCCCCGAGCTATTTCGGTGTAACATGCCCCAATAAAGCAACTCTGGAAAGCTCTCCCCAAACCATATGACTCTGGCAGAGTCACTCTGCTGAAGCTTCCCTGGAGTCCAAGGTAGGCTGAAGCCAATTCTGGACATCGTCACTGAGAAATGCCATGATGGAACGAGCATGTGGACAGACTCAACTGAGCATCGTTTAAATTTCTATTTTATGTGATAATTTTGAAACATGACTGAGATTGACCGAAGTGACGATCCAAATCCTATGGCAGGCTCATCAGCACATGTAACTGACTCAGCAAAGTTTGCTGAGAGCATCAGTATTATTCCTGATGGCGGTGTCGTGAAGAAAATTCTGAAGGAAGGTTCAGGCGATGTTCCACCACTGCATGCTCGCTGTTTAGGTGCGTATCCTGACCACACCTGTCTGCCATGACTTTCATCAGATCAAGTTGGGACGGTGACTTTTTCTGCTCATCAATGCCAGGAATGCGTCCAGCACATTGCAAATTCAACATTTTAAATATCCTGATTTCGTAGTCCGATATTTTTGGCCGTTGCAGTGCACTATGTGGGTCGCCTTGTCAGTACCGGAGAGGAGTTCCTTGACACTAAGGCTGAGTCTCAGAGCGGCGAACCAGTCCAGGTTGTGGCAGGCAGAGGTAAGCTGAAGTTTTCCAGGAGCAATGTGAGCTTGCATGCACACCTCATCTCTGTCAAGCTTCCTGCATGTGGCTCCATGGAATCTCATGGTCTACACTTTGGCTCAAGAATGAAGGAGTCTGACAGGCAGTGCAGCTTAACATTCTGTGTTGCACTTGCAGACTCGTCGATGCGAGAGGTTGGGCTCAATCTTGGTGTGGCAAGCATGCGCAAGGGGGAGCGGTGCCTGTTGAGAGTGCAGCCACAGTATGGCTACGGGGAGAGAGGTGCAACGCCAGCAACATTCTATAGGATGCCTTGCCTTATCCCATGCATTTGATCTTGAGGCAGCAACAATCTGATCGATGCATCCTTAATGCACCAGCGGTGACGCTTCGGCTGTGCCTGCAGGCAGCTTCTCATTCCCCAACGTCCCTCCCAATGCAGAACTAGAATATGAAGTAGAGCTTGTGGACTTTGACGCTGCAGATGAGGTGAGCAATTGTGCCAGTGCACTGCCTCGGCTGTCTGCGTTGTATCAACAGCAGCATCCGCAGGCCGCCTAACTCTTGCTTACCGTCGTGCAGATGAAGGACAGAGGGGAAATGACGTATGAGGAGCGCTTAGAAGCAGCTGAGAGGCATAGATTGAAGGGAAACGCCCTTTTCCAACAGGTTAGTTTTCCTTGCACCCTCCTAACCGCTTTTCTCGCACATTGAGAGCTTGCACTTTGGACTGTGATGTGCTTTCTTGATATTGCACATGCGGCTGCGGCGATGTGCGATCTGTGGCCTGCCAGCTCCTATCCACTATATAACGTGGGAGCATATTGCAGGGGGAAAACACCGATGCGCTAGGGAAGTATGCCATGGCGCTCTCCTACATCAACGAGGACTTTATGATTCAGCTGCAGGGGCCCCACGCAGAAAAGGCTCAGTCGCTCAAAACGCCCATCCACCTCAATATGGCCGCCTGCCAGATCAGACTGCAGGACTGGCAGGGTGTCACCTGGAACTGCTCCCAGGTGCGCGACTGTCATGTCCTAATAAGACAACCTGCACGCAATACACACCTTACTGTCTTACTGTCTTGGCTCATGGGCTGTCGACATGACAGATCTTGCGCTAGGAATGCATTCAACTCAAACAGCTGGGTCGTACTTTCCAAATATCTGAGCTCATTCTTGACATTGCTCAATTGGTTGTGATGGCGTTTGGTTGAAAGAAGCACAAAAATGCAACCTGGCGAGGTGAGGAATTTGTATGCAAATGATCGGCGTTGTCTTCAGGTGCTGGCAAAGGAGAAGGGCAATGCAAAGGCGCTGTTCAGGCGGGGGCGCGCACATAACGCGCTAGGGCACACAGAGGAGGCATTGCAGGATCTCACTGCCGCTGCACAGGCCGCGCCTGACGATCGGGCGATCTCTCGTGAGATCCAGGTACGAGCATGCATGGCACTGTGATCCAGAAATGCACGCAGGCATGCCATCTGCAGTCGGCCCAGGAGCCTCCAGCCAATGCAAGAGAATGTGAAGGTTGAGTTCATGCAAGTTCCTCTTTGATCTGGAAGCACAGGCACAGCACAAGAGGAAGAGATTAGGCCAACTTACTGAAGCACGCTCTCCTGTTGAGTTCAGGCTGTGAAGGCAAACATGCGGCGCGACAGGGAGGCGCAGGCCAAGATGTTCAAGGGGGCGTTTGGGACACCAGGGGAGAGGAAAGACAAGGGGCTGTGGGAGGATGGGAACTCTGGGGTTGGATTGAATGGGGCTGGCAAGGTGTCCACAGTGGGATGGCTTTGGGGTGTCTTGCTAGGCTGGCTGGGCTTTCTTTTTGGGCTCAAACCTTTGCGAAGGTAGCTACACCTGCATGCGTAGATAGGTTGCAAGCAGCAAGTGCACGTTTACGTGTCGAAGGATCGGGTATTTACTTTGAACAGGCTCTAGAGATCTGGTACACGAAGTGGCATCTCAAGACAGCATTTCCATTGATAAACTTGCAGTCAGATACAGTATTGGGATTCAATCCATACTATTGGTGTAATGGCCCCAAATGCATTTAGTCCAAACGCTCACTTCTTTCCAAGAAAGTCACAACACTGGAATATTCGTCTGAGTAACAACAATGGCGGCACTTGATACCGTGTGTGACATACATCAAGACGGTCTGCAAATTAGTCAAAATGATAGACAGTGCCAAAAGAATCGGTGAATAGCTACCTACATAAGAATACAGAATTGCTTGCACCCCCTCTGCAAGAATCTACTCTCCTCACGCTCATCTGCTGAACTGCCTGCCTGCCCCTGCTCACAGTAGGACTGGCTCTGGGCAAACCTCTCACCTTTGCACCCGGACCATGAGTCGCTGGCCAATGGTTTGGGAAATGTCCCCAGCCACAACCCTGCCCCTGCATCGCTGACTGCTGACTCAATGCTCCCACAGACACATCTCTGCCCATCGGCAGCCGCACTGGCCCGGCAGACAGCCCATTCCCACCGTTGCCATTCTGCCGCCTGAAATTGGTGCCATTCTCGGACACCGATGCATCCTTGGTGCCGAGAACCGCCTCGCCCATGGGCTCCGCGCCATTCCCTCCCGCCGTGGCAGCTGCCGGGCGGCTGCCGTCTGGGCCGCTGCCATTGGTGGAGCGGACAGATGTGGATGTCCCGGCAGTGTTGGCTTGCACCGATGGAAGCTTCAGCTCCTCCGGAGCGGGTGGGGTCGTCTCTTGCGCCAGGCCTGATGTGGTCAGGAGTAGTGCTGCCACCAGATTGCCTGTCATGTACGGGACCAGTAGCAGCCCAGCCAGCGGCCGCACCTGCATACAGACATAGCGATAGGAAGTGAGAAGATGCAGATGACCAGCTGACACACAGGCAAGTGTGTTTTTGGGTCAGAGACTTGCCTAATTGGGATAGACAGGAGTGCAAGCATGCTCAATGACACCGGAAGCCAGAGTGCAGATGTTGTAAAATTCGCTTGTTCTTGGGACGCACCCGGAAGGCCCAGAAGACTGCAAAGGCAGAGGAGGCGGCAATGGCAATGCCGGCGCTGATTGACGCCACAGAAGCACCAGCTGAGACGACCAGTTTGCCCCACGCCAGGTGGGCAAGGAGATGCGCCGCCCCTATTGAAAGGAGCGTTGCCTGTGCCAGCAAAGACCCACCTACACCTCAGACAGCCGCTCAACACTGCAAACCTGCATGTGCTGCTGTCTCTTCCAGTGGGAAGTACAGCAGCTGGTAGATGATGAAATAGCCGGGCAGAGTCCTCAAAGCAGTGGAAGCGCCCTTAGGAAGAGGCTCAAGCAAAAACCCCCAACCTAAAAATTGCCCTGGAAAAGTGCTTCATGAAATATCTACAGCTCACTTGGCCGGCACGTGGTGCCCGCCACAACAAAGTCGCACCTAAAGACCCCAACCTATCCATTCGCAACGGCCGCTGCGGCTTACATGCCTGAAAACCCCAACCTATCTATCGCCCTCGAAAAGGCTATTTGGATGGTCTAAAGCTCACCTGGCTGCTGATGTGAGGCGCCCGCCACAGCAGAGCCACAGCCGCGGCCGCGGCAGCATACGCGGCTGCCCAAGCTGCCCGAAGCAGCGGCTTGGGCAGCCCAAAGCGCGCCCCCAGCCGCAGGCCGGCCGGCGCGGCCGCGCCTGGGTAGCCGCCGGGAACCAGTCCCCCCGCCCACAGCCAGCTGCGCGCCGCCAGCCTGGCCAGAACGGGGGGCCCCTCCAGCGCCTCCAGTGCCAGAGGTTTCCAGGCCACCGCTGTGCTGAAGTCCAGAATGCCCATCTCTGTCGCCATTCCCCTGTGCATTTGTTCAACTCCAGTCAGCGTCCATCATTGCAGAAAATACGTCAAGTCCACAGCAAAGTAAGTCGTTCACGCTTGATAGACGACATGCCGTTCTGTTTCCTCAGATTGCAGCTCTCCGTGCAACTGCTGGTTTTTAGGCTGAGTCCCCTCCAGATGCACAATGTTGCATTGAGCTTGATCCCTGTTGGGTCTGTGCCCCACCTGAGAATCTGGAGCACGCGCAGCACAAAGAAGAAGTCCGAGGGGAACCTCTCGACGGACATCTGCTTCATTGGGCTGTCCTTTGCAAATGGGTCCACCCTGCATCACAGAGTCGGCCCTCAAATTCCTTCAGTCAGTAGTACCTGTCTATGCCCTGAAAAATGGTGCTCCTCCTAGCCCACCCACAAGGCATGCACGAGGAGCGCCCCAGAGACATGGTCAAGAACAATCTATTTTACATCTGCAGGCAATCAGCGTCAAGTTTTGCATGCAGCGTGTTCCCATCAAAAGTGCCTCCCTTGTAAGACTGGCTCGGCAATGCTTCTCCACCAGGCAGAGCACGGATTGTGCCACAGCAACAGGCATGCTGTCAAAGAAATGCTGACCGTCCAGTTGTGAGTCTCTGCATACTAGGAACCAGCCTAAGCGACAACAAGAACATTGGCAATGCTCTGTGCAAGATCTATGGGATAGGGACCCAGCCGTCTAATCAGGCAATTTTGGCATTAGCACCTGCCGCGGGTGTCAAACATGCCGAAGGCCATGCGCACACGCAGCCCGAGGGACCCCTTGCCAAGCTGGATCCCGATGGCGTCCATGGCACTGGACACCATCTGCTGCTGCGCCACATCCAGCGCCTCCACCACCTTGAGCAGATCGGCCGGGCCGGCCGCCGACAGCGCCAGGACCAGCCGCGCAAACGCCAGCCGCTGCTCCTCCGTCAGCTGCTTGCTCTGCCCAAAGTCGATCAGCCCTGCGCCGCACACAGCAAAATTGCTTGTTCTGTCCGCACCAAGCATGGGCTCGAGGATAGAGGCTGCTGGCTCTGCCTGAAATCAATCAGGCCTGCCCCGCACACAGCGGAGTTGCTTGCTTTTGACCACAAAGCCTTCGCCGCAGCGCTTCACAGAGAAGTCCGTCTGGGAAGGTGCCAATGCTATTGCAAAGAACAGCGCATGCCCTTTGCTCAAGCTAGAGCAATCTCATAGAGCAACTTGCATCCCTGGAATGTGTTTGGAAGAGGAGGATGCCTGCTTGCATCCATATGCCAAAGGGCATTCCCGCTTTAGGCACTGATTGTGTACCGCTCCATCGGCCAAATGCAAGCAGAAGAAGAGATTTTTTCATATGAAGAGCAAAGAAGCACACCGATGTTCCCATTCGACTTGACAAGGATGTTCCCCGGATGGCAATCGGCCTGGAAGAGACCGTCCAGCAGCAGCATGCGCCCATATGCTTGCGCCACGCGTTCCAACAGCCGCCGCGCAGCCATCTGGCGCACCGCTGCCGGCAGCGCTTCCCCTTTCTCCTGCAAATCCCACAAGTATCACTTTTATAAAAAACTGCCCAACGGCTGTTTTGGACACAAGTCTGAGAGCTGCAACTTCTGATTTATTGCTGTGATGTCACAGCAACAGCAAGAATGAACCCATGCTGCCGCACAAAGTGCCTGGAAAACAGATTCATGACACATGCCAGGAATGTTCCAACAGCATTCCAGCTTGGAGTTCATCATGGCATAAGGTTCTAGGTTGCATGCCATAACATACGCAAGCAGCACACAAAGGCTTTTGACGATTTAAATATTTGGCTCTGGCAATCATGATCATGCAGAATTTGAAATCAGTGCATGCAGTGCAGGGGGATGAAAATAGTCATGCAGCAGCATTTGAAATCCACCTTGAGGCGGGTGATAGGGTCGCCTTCGACAAAGCTCATCGTCAGGACTCGCCGAGTGGTGAGCTTTGGGATACTGCGTGGCACCTCCACATCTCTCATGCTCGCCTGCACATGCAGCGCTTTAATCCTATAGCAGAGTCCACTTCCTCAAATGCAATTGCTGCTACAGCCTTGCGAACAGTGTGTTCAGATTCACGTTTGCCGAGGGGCGTCGCTTGAGTGATGTGCAGGGCACTTGTATGCATCACTTGTGGTCACCAATGTCAATTAAGCTGTGAATCTGGAATTGAACTGTAGGGCTCAAATAATATCAATGTAAGGGGCATTCGGGCATGCAGACTATGCAGAATTGCCTTCCCTCTCCATGAGTCATGAGGGCAGGTGGCATGCGCACCCGCAAACTCTTGCCCACTTCGTTCATGACGACCGCTTCATGCTTGAAGTCGAACTCCATCCTGATCTGCTTTGCCAGCTCATCCACGGGAGACACTAGATCGAATTTGAGCTCTTTCTGCAGTGAACACAACACTCATGTCATACTCCGGCATGTCATTAGCCACTGCTAGTCTTCTGTAGCAACAATATATCCTGTAACAATAAAGCAAAGTCATCTATGCCCTCCATGCATGGATTGTGTCCTAGCATTGCTTAAAATGTTCATTCTAGCAGGATTGGCACCTGGAGGAAGCCGGCGGCCAATCTGATGTTTGAAAGGTCCTGCACCATGATCTCAAGGGCACCCGGGTATTGCACTTTGACCGCCACAATGCCATCCCTGGGAGAATTTGCCCACCTGCCCGCATTCAGCAGCTTTGCCTTGTGCACCTGCAAACATTTGCGTGCAAAGCTCAACGCAGCTGCCATTGTGCTAGCATGCATGGGCATGACATGCATGAGTAGGCTCCCTTTTGTCACCCTGCTACAGGGTTGTGATATGGGCACAAAGATCGGTTGCACAGCTTGCCATTTATGTGCAGTCATGATTTTTTGTTGTGTACGACTGGGATTCACAAAGTAATGATTCAAGGTTAGGAAGTGAGTACTTAGAGTAGAGGAGAAACCACCTGTGATATGGATGCAGACCCCAGCGGCTTCTTCAGGTCTATCCAGTCGAAAATGTTGATGAGCCGCAGCCCCAGCTCCGCCTCTAATACTTCTCGTGTCTGCTGCTCACTCATTGGAGGCACCTGCACCACCCATTGAGGTAAGTAATTCCCCACAGAAGCCAATGTAAACTATTCTATGCCACATGAACATTCCTGCAGAACCTGTGCGAATAGAAGAGGCTGATTTGAAAGGGAATGCTCTGCGCAGCGTGATGGTGGGGAGGTCAGTGATACATTGATTACCAAGAGAAACAGAGTTATATGCATGCTTGACAGTGCATTGCGTGCATCTGCACCTGATCCTGAAGGAGAGCCAGGCGCTTGCAGATGGGCATTGGGATGAAGTCTGCGCGCGTGCCAATGAATTGACCAACCTGCGATTGGGTCACAGACAGGAGTTTGCCTGAGGCTCAAGAATCAGGGGGACACATTGCATGTTCACAGCACTCCATCTGTAGATTCGATGAACCTGCAGGGGGCACTGACCTTCAGATAGAAGCCTCGCAGGTCAATGCACATGCCATAGATTTCGTCACCAGCCCACTGGTGCTGTGGCGTCCATATTTGAGCCTCAATGGCCTCCTCAGACATGCGGAAATGCGCAGCATATGCGCGCAGCTGCACAGCAATCCACCATCAGCTATCAACTTCTGATATTGCTATAAGCGCAATCGAATGCACGCATGGAAGGTCCGATCGGTCCAGAGTACTCATAGATCGAATTTTATTATGTTCTTTTTTTCTAAACTGCAGTCCTGGACAGCTGTCGCAAAGCACCTGTGTAGTTTTGTACGCAAAGTAAACGTTGCTTGCGCGAGTCCAAAATTGAGTAGTCCTCTTAATATTATCCCAAGGGCGATTGGATGGTAGTACTGGCTCGGACGTCGCAAAAATCGCGATATCTGTGGTATTCTGGGACACAGATGCCATGGCGCTTCCCGTCAATAGTGACTGGGTTTTAAGAGGGCGATAATGGTCTCTTCCATTACTAAAAGAATTGCAATATATTTCCTGACTACAGCAGTCTGAGAAACGCTGTCATGGGACAGCTTGGGCGCGAGACTGACACAATTTTGTTTTAACAAGCAATAGAACCTGATTTGAATGGGCTCTGCATTAGAGGTAGAAAATACAAAGACCTACTCTCGTCAAATGTCATGTAGGAATCCTGATAAAAGATGTTCTGTGTCCTCCGTGCATGCTCGCGCTCAGCTAGTCTCGGAACCCTACGTAGGGCTCTATCCAGTGCTACGTCACGCATGATCTCGTTCGGAGTTTTGTGTTCTTGACCTCGAGCCACTGAATTGAAGCAACTTATTTGCACTTTCATTGATCGTCATGCTGCAATCGAGGAGTCCTTGTGTGCCAAGCACAAGCGTCCGGACGGCGCATGATTCACCTAAGCATAAACAGTGCACAAAGCCGCCCAGGAATAGAAGTGTTCGCTTGCTGTAAGTCAGACCGTGACTTATAACTGTCCTTTTTATTTATTGCTTAAGTGGTCAGTCGGCCAGCAATTGTAGCACACATGCATCGACAAGCATGCCAGGCGATTGAACAATGACACCCCAATACAATATTTTCATCTGTCTCAATCTAACTGTTCACGTTGTCAATAGGTGTTATCAATCAGATGCTTCAACAGGCGAATCTGACGTGAATTTCGAGCCCACTTCCTTCTTGAGAAGGAGGCAGTTGCTATCCATTGCCTTGGGTGCCAGTGTCCTCTCGGTGAGAATCCTTACCAGAAAGAATACAACGGAACTGGGATTTGACTGTTCCGCTCATACGTACGAGATCTTTAGTTGAGCATGTGCATGCTCAATGAGCCTGTTTGACACTGCAGATCGGCAGGGCAAATGCAGCTGAACCAAAAGGAGTGGTGGATGGTGGCGTCACAATACTGGTGCCAACGTCAACTGCAGACAGTCTGAGTCCAGTGGAGAAGAAGGTCAGCTCCTCACATGCCTTCACTCTGTTGAGCACAAAAATCACTCGGCACACAATGAGGCCTGCAGCCCTACCCCTGCAGAGATCTCAGTTTTTATGGTCGATGTTGAGATTCACACAATTTCTTTTCTATTTGTTCACAGGCCTTATCCAACAATCGAAGGATTCAGGCTCAGAACAACGTACCTGCGGACTTCCCGGCTTTTGTGCGGCAGGGGTATGACATCAAGATTATGGCGGATGACTACATAATTGACGACAAGGGACTCATTTACAAGGTTGCCAGCCTTCATGATGTCCATGTGGAGTGACAGTAACAAGATGAGAACCTGGAGCGTGCTCATGTCATATGCTCTGGTAGCAGTGCAGATAGCATGCGGGAAAGCCAGAACGTCCAAGACAGGCTAGCATGTCGGTGAATGGATGAGGCACCCGCACACTAGTTGCAGCATTGTTATATTTTTTACGCTGCTCCTGCCAGTGGCAAGGTGCGTCTGCAGACAAGCTCCAGGGGCAGGCTGCCGCAAGTCCTGCCCATTCTTGGACTCGCCAGATCCAAGCAAGATCCAATCAAGCATGGGCACATTGCTCAGAAGAAACACCAGTTGCAATGGTGATCAGTGTTGGGGCAGCATGCAATCACATGAACGCTTCAGGAGCGGTGTGCGTTGGCAGGATTTTGAGGCGGGCAGTGGAGCACAGCCTGTGGATGGCGAGGAGGTGACCTTTGACTATGTGGCCTACAACGAGAACGGCAGCCGCATAGACAGCTCTTACAACAAAGGCCGGCCGGCCTCAACTCGCCTTGGCATCAATGGTCTCATACCTGGTACGTCTCCCATTCAGATCGTGCCAAGATTGGCTCGTGCTTGCTACTGCTCTCATGCAGGAATTGCCTGAGTGTATTTTCAGCTGCTCTTTGGATATGCACACGTTTTGATATGCGTGGACATCTACCATCGCCAGAGGACGGTGATTTGTCTGGATTACCTTCAGCACTGTGTTACTTTTGGTGCCTGCAAATTGCTGCATTCCTAGCAATCCTTTGAAATCGGCATTCCTAGGGAGGCTGTCTCAAGAGGGACCCTGAAAGCAGCTTGAACGTGGAGTGTTTATGTGGCGGCTGTGATTGTGCAGGGTTTGAGATGGGCATCAAGAGCATGCAGGTGGGGGGCAGGCGCAGGATAGTGGTCTCTCCAGAACTGGGGCCCCCTGTTGGGCCCTCAACGTTCTTCAGTGCCAAGCAGTGCGAGGTCTTTGATGTGCAGCTCAGGGCTGTGCGCCAGTGCAGAAGAAGGCAAATTGCCATGTTCTCTGATGTTGTCTGTGAGTAGATCAGTGCACCACCTGATGAATGATTAATCATTCCAATATGGAAATATGTTGGCGACTGCCTGGTGAACAGCAGATGTAGCGAAAGGGCATGAGAAGTGACATCAATGCAAGCATTCTAGACACCGTAGCTGTATGTAAGAGCTTTCAGAAGTTGAAGGCGCCAGTATTGTCACAAACTTTTCCACTTCAACAAAGAATGAACTGAACATAGAATATGATTGTTCAAAGCGAGAAACAACTTTTAAGTACTGTCTTCAGCTGGCTGCTTGTTGTGCACTCCTGTCAGCATCGCGTTTCACCAGCTCTTTCAGAGACTGCAGAGTTGCACCATTGCCTTTATCCTGTGAGCGCTTGAGGCTTCGGTACGCCTCAATGGCTGATGCTTGTACAGCGCCCTGTAAGACACACCAGGGTCAAATCAGCTCATGTAGCGTGACAATTGCATCATCACGTTTAATCACTGCGACAGCACATTTGCTGGCATACTTTTCACCTGGAACAGAAAGAGAGCTTGACAATGAATTGCCAGAATTTCCAGCTATCGCTGGCAAAGTGAAGCTTAAGAATGGACAAGAATGCACCTGAGTAGCCTTCTGAGAGAGCTTCTCCTTTTTCAGCTGCCAAGGCTTCAGCGCTTTCTTTCCCTTTGCGTTTCTGCCTTGCTGCTCACTTCTCTGCACAGCTGCTGCTGGCAGTACGTTCTTGTGCGAGGCGCCCTGCTGCTTTGCATTTGCCATCTGCTGCTCAAAGATCTGTGTGCAGCGCTTTGAGGAGCGGCCCTGAGAGGCATTCGGGTCCCAGTGCTTCCGCTTGAGATTGACCTGCCCACAAGACCAGACACACCTCAGATAGGCATGCTTCACCAGCTTGCCTGCTAGCTGACTATATGCCCTAGAGTGAGAGAACGAATAATATCACACTTGAGCATTACTTTAATAAGACTGATCATTCCAACCCCAACAATCTTCTCAAAGGCCATTTGCTCCTTCACAGAAATAAAGCGCTTGCACGGCAGATCAAGACATCGAGTGAGAGTAAACGGCTTGGATATTTGGGAATACAGGTATTTGGGAATACAGGCCAGGTGAGCTCACTCACCTTGATGGGGGCCATGGCCTGTTCGCCAAACCTTGGCTTGTGGGGATCCTGAGCCAGCTGCGCCTCCAGCTCCTCCTCCTCAGCTTGTCTGCCCCCCTTCTTCTTCAGTTTCCTCTTTTTCAGAAACTCCTTCTTTCGCTCCTTCATGCCTTTGCCAACACTTGCTGGCTGTGTGTCCAGGCCAGATTGCTGCACTGATTTGTGCTTTCTGACCTGAGACTCAGCAGGAGCTTCTGTGTGCTCTGGTTCCGGCTGACCGCTGGTTGATGGCTCTGTCTCTGCGGCTGCAATGCCAGGCAGTGGTCTATCTGCTTCCCCCAGGAGGTCTGCATCTGCAGCTAGCGGCTCTACACCTAAAGCCGCCTCCTGCTGAAGGTCTGCCTTCATCTCTGACTTGACCTCTGCAGGGGGACCTTTCTTGCCCCCGCGCTCTGCCCTCTTCTCCACAGATGCCTGCAGATCATGATGCAAACGGCCCGCTGAAGGATAGTTCCTCTGAGCTGTGCACCCCAAGGTCGTGAGGCAAAACAAACACATTTTGATCGCGCATAGGAAGGCACAAACCTTCAGTTGCAGCATCCTCTGCAGCGACCGTGGCATATCACTGGTGGCTGGCTGCCTCCTTCCCTTCTTGGCTACTTCCTCTGGAGGGGGCGGCAACATAGTAAGGCGTCCCGACTTCGTCTCCTGGAATGTCCAAATTTTATCAACATCTGGGATACTTGCGGAAACAGTACTACCGAAGACCCTTCCACGATGTTGCAAGCCTGATATCGTTGTATCGAGGAGATACAAACCTTTGCTTTCAGAAAATTTTTCAATCTCCTCTTCTGAGCTACTCCCTGTCCCATTTTTTATTTTTTGTCGCAAGCGTGAGTAGAGAGAGAGTAGATGTGTGTTACAGCAGTCTCAACAGGCTAGCTTTACACCACAAACTACCAGATCAAGTGACTACGTGTACGAAAAGGAATTCCTAGACCGACCTAGATGGAGTCCAATTGATGCAGCCTATTCGCAAGAGATGTACTTGCTTTCTTCCGAGACTCTCGGAAACTTTGGCATGGTTAGGCTGCCCTTTTTGGGCAGCCATTCCTGGGCAATTGGGCATGAAGAGCAGTTTAAAGGTTACAGGGCAGTCAGAGGTCACTTTGGGACCTAAAGGGACACTTCAAGATCTCAAAACACATTGTTTCAAAGGGAACACATACAATATAATCTATACCTCATCAAGTATAAGAACGTTCGGTGTGCGCCTCCTTGTCATGAGTCACATTTGGCAATTGATGCCAATGGCACTGATCGTTCACAGTAATCAAGAGGAATTGAACAGCTTAATTATTCCCCCCTCAAGCAATTGCTCTTGCACCCCAGATACTCTGGGACACAGGCATCTGCGCTGAGGCCAAAGGCACGTCCTTGGAGGATTCTTGCAGAATCATTATTGCATGGCAGAAGAGAGCTGCTCCATCTTGGGCGGCTGCGTCTTTGACTCAAAGACCAGATCTGGCATGACTGTCTTATTCCGGCAGCAGAAGACCTCGGATGTCCCATCAGCAACCCCACGTCTGCAGTAATCTTGAACTGAGCTCACTTCTCAGAGTGGTTGTATCCCACAAAATGAAACCTTTTCGAGACTTCTGTTGCAACCTTCCACCCGAGAAAACTTGCTACAGCACCTGCATTAGAATAGTGCAACAATTTTGAGACCGCTAACCACCTTGCAGTTGGGTCAACCTTGAAAATGGCTTGCACGCATACATGGCACACGAAGATTGCCAGCAGGCATTGAGGATGCATCATGACAAACAGCTGCAGCTTGTAGCATACAGCAGAGGTCTCACCTGCCAAAGAGAAAAGGGGTGCGGCGCTCAAAATCGGCGCTCCTCGACCCAGAAAAATTGAGAGTGCCAGCGTGGCCAATGCGCCTAGCACTGCACTGGCAATCTGAAGTATCTTGAAGCCCCTGACTGCCTGCAAGCATCACAACCCGGGGACAACTGAGTCAAGACTGCCAGTGACAACACCCGCTCAAGTTCCCTTCACACCTCACCTTGACCTATGCCCCATTCCAGTAGGCCCCATTGCATTTACATAACCCAGAAAAACTTCTGCTGCCTCAAGGCAAAAACTGACATCTATGCATGCAGCCAAAATCACTGCTCTGACTTCTTGTGCCAGCCAGGGGAGTCTGAAATTTCGTAAGGTAGTTTGACATCACATATGAATGTAGAGTATCCTGTTAGTCCTAAAATCCCCTCAAATTCCCCTTTGCCAGCAGCGGAAAGGGGCTCACCCCGAGGCAGTAGGGGCAGTGGCGGGTGTGCAGATTGTACCGGTCAAGCAGCCGGCTCTGCCTGTCATCATAGGCCGGCAGGGGCTTGATCAGACGCGTGGGGGGCCCGCCCCCTCCCCTCACATCCAGCCACTTCCTGAAGCCCGCCACCAGCCTGCATGAGAGCACACCATCAGCATCCATGCCAGATCAGCGCAAAAGGGATGTCCTCTGCATTGGAAAACAGCTGATTATTATGATGCACTGCAGCTTCTGAGACAACCTTACAGTGGGTCAATCAGTTCATGCAGTGCTCAGCTGGCCTGAGATTTGTTCATTGATGCAAAATACTAGAGTACTCCAGATCTTATTCTAAAATTTCATCTAATTTTGAAAAGGGCTGTGATGGTAAGGCCTCACCTGTCAGCCTGGGGAACAGAGAGCGCAAATGAACATCAGCTTTCCATCTGATTTTACATTGAATATTTCACAACAAGATGAGCTTCAAAGGGGTGGCTGAGCTGGCAGGAGCCATTACCTGTCAGCTTGGGCTGGCATGTAGTAACCTCTGCGCCATGTGCTGAGCTCGCTGTCCTTCAAGCCTCCTTCAGCCAGCAGCCTCTCCTGGACATCTGCGCATGGAAGGCCACAGGGCTCAATTACCAGCGGCCAGCAACGACTGGTCCAATGTGTCAAAGGCATCTAGGAAAAAATAAAAGCCTTGCAAGCAGGAGGAAGAAGCGCACAGAGGATCTTGCTGTCTCCGTCAAAGATGTTGTGAGTGAAAGTGTGGCTCCACCTGCATACATGCACCGGTCAAAACGGGTCTAGGAAAACATATTTGCAATCACAACTTTGTCCCTGCTACAGCACCAATGCCAGGCTCAACATGAAGAAGCGCATCAAGATATCAAAATGCTGCAGGCGGGAGATATCTCACCATTTGGGGCGCAGCTTCAGTCGGAGCCTGATCCTGAGCGGCAGAGCGTTGAAGCTCTTCTCGACAAAGAAGCCAGAAAACAAGACTGAGGACCTCCCAGGGCCGTTGGGAACCAGATGGAAGCTGAGCAGATTCAGCCAGGGCTCCCCAGACTCCAGCTGCATTCACCACAAACCCATCGTCCAGGCACTTGGACTTATGCAACACAATGTTAGATCTGCAGGAATAGAACAAGAGGGATCCTAACATCTGATATATTTTGGACAGCCCAGTCCGTGTCTCATCCCTGATTTTGACCCACAAAGGCAAATATCGTGAGTCAACATTAGGTATATTGGCAAAACTGTGAGGAGTCTCACCTGTTGGCTAAAGAAGGTGTGCCATCTGAGCTGGCCAGGCGGCCTGAACTCAAACCTCCTAGTCTGAAGATCTCCAACCACCGGTCTGACACACTCTGCAGACGCAGTCACCACGTCCTGGTCTGACACCTCGTTGTCCCTGATGCTCATGTGGAAATAGCCCGCCTTGTCATCGTCCCTGCGTTTCACATTTCCTGGTCTTCTTGATTTTAAATTGTATAAACCACACCACAGCGCCGCTACGAATCAGCCCAACTACCTCTAACAGATGTGGCATTTTCGAGTACAATATAAGGAGAGGTACTGACCTTCTGTTGAGCACCCCATGGTGGGCAAAGGGCAGATGAGAGGGATCCAGGAGGTTCTCTGCCAACACATCATATCCATAGGGCAGCTCGCGATAGTACGGCTGCACCCAATCAGCCCACCATGAGTCACTGCCTGTGACGCCATGTGTCTTCACTACAAGCTGAACATCATGCATGCAAAGTCTGAACTTGCTGCAGCAGCGGGCGCACAGTTATATTTGAGACATGTGTCATTACAGTAAATTGAACATCATGCATGCAAATGAGGATGGTTGCAGCAGAGTGCGCACACTAAAGTTCCGGACATGTGTCATTACTGCAAGCTGAACAATATGCATGCAAAAGTGAGCTTACTGCAGGCTGAGAGCGCACAATGAAATTTCTCAGTGCAAGCTCGACATCATGCATGCAAGGTGTAAATGCGCACAGTGAAATTTGGGGCAATTTTGTGGCCACTGGATGTGGCTCCAGGAGCTCCCTCCACAACTTCAAGGTCAGAGATGACCGGCACAGGCTTTGCCTCTGCCTCGGCTGCTGCGTCCGGGCCGCTGCTTCCCCACACGAATATCATGTTCTGGACCACCTGCACACAAAAGGAGGTAGGCAATTCACGGATGACCCGAGTGTTAAGCAAATTTGCTAGCTGGCCTGGGGCTGTCAGGTGGTGAGCAGTCACCGCTTGTTATAATGTACGGATGACAACTCAGAGTGAACCTTACCAAAATGTCAAGGGACTTGTCAGCCCGGCAGCAGGATTATCATTGGCCAATTCCGTCCCCATGCGCTGGCCTGAAAGATTGTAAAAAAAAACACTGAACCCACCTTGGTTGGCCGCGGTATGGCACAGGATCGGGGGTTGCTGCGCGCAGCTGCATTGGCCTTTGCATCCAGCGACTGGGGGATGTCTGTGCACTTGCCCTCTCCACTGAAGCGCCAGCCGTGGTAGGAGCACATGAGTGTGCCATCTGACGGCTCAATGCGGCCCTCTGTGCAATATTCCCTCCTTCAGTGGCTTGCAGAAAGGATCGCAACAGCACACTTCTCATCTGCATACAACGGGGTCAGGGCATGCTACGGATTGCATGGAGTTTTGGAGAATGTACAGCGCATGGCAGAAAGATAACCTGACAAGGGGGCCAGACGGTGGGGGCACTTGTCTTCAAAGCAGCGCCAGACTCCTTGTGCATCTCTCCACAGCACCAGCCTCACACCCAGGAGCTCCTTTGGGTGAGGCACCTTTGGGTCCAAGTAGTCCACAAAGGACAGAGCATACCACTGCCTTTCCCAGTCAAAGGACACCTGCCCAGCACACTTTTCAAGATATAGCAAAGCGGGTTCTCACTGGGCTAGACGATTAGGAAAGGGACACCTGCAGTCTAATGCTTGAATTTAGCACCGCAGGTCGTTCTTCTTCGGAACTTTCTGAAGGTACTGGCTGGAACACAGGCCAGAGGTGGCACTGATCACAGCCCTAGAGTAATTGAGGGCCCCTGGTGGGTGGATGTCGATAAAGCACCTGTGCAGGTTCATTTTTCAAGAGTGTCTCCGCTGCTGCATGTGCCTCTCTTTGCAATGTGGTCTCAGCGGAAACCAACAGTGCGAGGGTTGTTGTTTTCCAAACGCTTCCCCGCTGGATCTTGTTAGCGCAGCCCAGGTGCGGTACCGTACGTGCAAGACGATGAGATATATATTGAATCAATTTTCTCGACGGAACATTGGTGCGGATCGTTTGATTTGAGTAGACAGATGACGACATCCCCCGTACAGTAGGTTGGCAACCCCAGGTCGCCAAGCATCACACCTTGTGTGCCATAGGAGACGAGAATTTCTTGCGACCAAATATTTAAACGGGGAAACAAACAATACATTGTGGATCAGACTCGAAAGTATTTTAAAACGCGTAAAATGCTGTCAGCAAGGGGGCGTTCCTCACACCTGGGCAAACTGCACAACTGACAGCTAGCTTTTCTATCTTTCACTTCATGTGGCAAGATGATCTAGTACAGGAGGCTCGGTTCATCAGACTCTCATTAGGACGAGTATACACTGGTTTTGATACAGTGAACATCTAATCAGCCTTGTTAACAACGTTGGCTGGCACGATGTAATGTTTCTCTCTCTCTTTCATCTCCAGAAACAAAATTGCATTCAAACTTTGCATCACATTGCTGCTGAACTAGCTGTATGAATGTCACCTGTCACGTGTAGCCAAATTTTCGAGGCACTGTTAGTGCTCTCATTCTCAGATACCCTGCGCAAACTTGTACTACGCTAGTAGCCTCTCTGGCAGCCGGCTCCCATTCACTGGTAGGGCTATCAAATGAACTAAAGGCAAGAGAAACACCGCCACAAGATTGAAGCGTGGCTGTTCAAATCTATTCAAATTTGCTGTTCAGGTTTATCCGGTCTCATCAATCAAATTCTCTCATTTGCACATGTGTGCAAACAGATCACAGCAAAAGAATCACACTGCTTGATGGGTTGCAATGGCAGCCACATGTCTTGGCTACGGCTGCAACTGAAAGAATCTCATTCATTCTTCTCGCTGATTGTGTCATTATTCCTGGTGGCTGCGCCGAAAATTCGATGTTTTCTGCTGCCTACTTCTCGCTGTGGTTGTAGCCAACAAAATAGAACCGCTGCAGAAGCCGCCCTGCCACGAGCCAGGCCGCTAGGGACAGAACAGCACCTGCCACAACACATGCATCATATCAAATTGAGACATCCTAACCCGAAACATGCACAAAATCAAAAAAAGCTGTCATGGAAATTCCATGATGGAATAGATACGCATCTGATAGTCACAAGCTCATGCTGTTGGTTTGTCATCAAACTGCGCACCCACCTGTTGCAATTGCCACAGGGATGGGACTCAAGGGGCTGAGACCGCGACCCAACGCAGATGACAGCCCCAGAAGAAAGATCACTCCCGCTGCCACCGCCGCAACCCGCAGCCTCTCAAAAGCTTTCACAGCCTGCGTTGCAAGCAATCCTTCAAAAGGCCACCTTTCAACTTCACCACAGGTGGACTGTGCTGTGGCCTTGCCAGTCTACTCCTTTAATCAGCTATTTTGCAGCAGGCAAATAGGAGGCTGATGAAAGGGTTGGCAGCTCCTTGCAGCCACCAACACAGAACTCCAAGCCACGCCCCACACAGAGGTTTGAAGGCCACACAATGAAGTGTTTGAATGAAAATACAAGAAAGAAATGATGGACCGTACCCCCATGCAGCTGGGGCAGTGGCAAGTGTGTTGGTTGAAGCGGTCAAGGTACATCTCCTGCCGATCGTCCAGCGGTGGCAGCTGCCCAGACAGCCGAGTGGGGGGCCCGCCTCCCCCCCTTTCATCCAGCCACTTCCTGAACGCCGCCACCAGCCTGCATCGGTCACAGCAAATATGCATCGGTCTTCTTCTTGTCGGTAGTTTCAAGATTGAGACGAGCGTGTGGCCAGCTAAATTGAGACGAGCGTGTGGCCAGCTAAAGCAAAATCGATGCAGAGCAATCTTCACCGGAGGACAAACTATGCCACACAATTCACAGATGGCTTTTTGCGCACAGCAGTTTCACCAGCTGCTGCCCCCCAGGAGGGGACAGCCCAAATCGTCAGAAGCAGTATGGGGGCACAAAAAAAGTCAGCATGTCTGGCAAATGCCATCCTTTCTGGGTTTGACTGCATGGTAGAGGTATCGGGTTGGAAAGGCAGGCCACCTGTCTGCCTGAGCTGGCATGTAGTAGTTCTTGCGCCAGCTGCTCTCTCCATTCCTGCTGGTCTCTGCCAGGAGGCGTTCCTGCATGTCTGCGCAGAGCAGCAAGCAGATCACCCAGGCTGATCTCCACCATTTAACACCACCATTGCTGGCGGGGCCAGAACCATGTGCATTCAGATCAGGTGGCCAGCTAGCGATTCCATTATCAGCACAACCCAATGATATCCAGTAATACTCCATGCACTGACAATACAAATAGATGCATGGGGGCATACGCAGTATCTTGCTGTCCCCATCAAATACGAGGTGCGTGAAGCAGTGAGACTCCCTGCATGCATGCACAGAATAGTCATTCAGCTGATAATGGACATTGCATGCGCACCGCATGCTGCCATCTGCATGCTGTACCCCCTCTGGTTCCTGAACAGGTGAGGCCCAGCTGCCATATCACTGGCATGGCTCATGCGAGAGGCCTTGTAAGGTTTGTACATCATTGCACAACATCAATATCCGGTGAAGAAGTATGCATGCAAGAGCAGGGGGATTACAAACCATCGAGGCCGGAACTTGAAGATCAGTTGGGGGATGAGCGGCATCTTTTTAGCTCCATGTGCAGTGAAGAACCCCGAGAACAGCACCGCCGACTTGCCTGGCGCCACTGGTATCACATAGAACACATTCATGTTGATCCAGCTCTCGTGCTTGTCTATGTCGCCCTGCACAGCACACACCATCCTTGACATCTGAGTCATTCCTAAGGCAAATGATGAGCCCCTGCTGCATTTGAGTGCTGGGCTTTTCGAATGGTGCAGAGTAGCGCATACAGCAATGCTTCCGCTGGTTCTTCGTTAGGCCAGGCCTCATAGGCCTCAAAGGGGCAGGCGCCCTCTCCCAAGCCCGTTCCCCTGGCCTCTCTCGTGCCGCACGGCCTCGCTTGCGCCATTGCTCCCATCATTTGCACTGGACACATGTCCTAGCACAGAGATGTGTGTGCACCACTGGTTCCGCTTGTTGTGCTAACAGCAAAAGAAGGGAGCGGGGACCTTTTCTGGACATCGCTTGGGCCAATAGGAGAGAGGTGCAGGGCAGCAGACCTGGTCGCGCTGGTAGGTGTACCAGCGGATGAGGCTGGGCGGGTCAAATTGGAAGGCTCGCCCCTGCAAATCGCCTAGCCGGGGGCGGATGCTCTCCCCTGCCACGCAGATAACATCCTGGCCGCTGGACGAGTCCTTGGGCCGCCTGCTGTCCATTCGGTAGTATCCCGCCTTCTCATCGTCCCTGTGATGCATGCGCTGCCACCTCAAAGGTCCAACCTTGTTTCCCAAAGAATTCCATGTACATGCGCAATCATGCACGCACATGGAATCCCAAGTCGTGGCAGCATGCGTACAACTCCTAAGTCATGTAGCTGCACAAAAATGTGCGCAAAACATGTGAGTTTGACAGACATTCAAGGCGCTCTCTTTACGTAGAAGATTGCCCTCCCTATTTTGGATGACAATCTTCTGTGTATGCACTTTGTGAATTTAGAGGCGATGGTCTCTGACAGAGGCTTCTCCCAAAAACAGGTTCGCTGCCACACAGATGGGGCATACTTGTTTGGAGAAGTGGTCACAGAGATCTAGGGACCACACCTGCGATTGAGCACCCCATGGTGGGCAAAGGGGAGGTGCGAGGGGTCCTGCAGGTTCTCAGCCAGCACCTCCCAACCATAAGGCAGCTCACGATAGTAATCCTGCACCACAGGATCTCACGTATTACATCACAACTCACTACCGCCCAGTTGTTGTTGTTATTAGCAGACCCACTATAATAAAGACACTCTCACAGAGATGCCTGCATTAGATTAGAATGGTTGAAAAGATGGCTCACCGGCAGGAAGGCCAGTGTGGGCACGCCCTGAGATGTGGAAGAGGGGATGTCCTCTGTCATGGCCATGTCAGGCACGCCAGGGACCGGCATGGCCTCAGCCTCCGCAGCAGCATTCGAGCTGCTGTGGCCCCACACAAACACCATCCCCTGCAGCACCTGCGCCATGCAATTGCTTCTAGTCAACCATCTGAAACAGACCATTTCAATAGCTTGAGTATGCTTTCGTGGAGAATATTCTGCCAATCCAAGGGCCAAGCCTTGGGACAGCCCGCTGAATCACAGTCCAAGTAAACAGCCTTTTTCGTAGATCTTGCTCTTCACTAGCAGCAAAGACTGTAAACACGGGTCATGTGTCATGTCTAGTCCTTGTGTTGGCCCTGCAGGTGATCTTGGCTAGCATTCTGAGAACACACCTTGGTTGGCCGCGATATGGCACAGGAGCGTGGGTTGCTGCACGCAGCTGCGTTGGCTTTTGGATCCAGCGACTGGGGGATGTCTGTGCACTTGCCCTCTCCACTGAAGCGCCAGCCGTGGTAGGAGCACATGAGCGTGCCATCAGATGGCTCTATGCGGCCCTCTGCATGCATGTTAACTTACTGAAACTTGCGGCATGCATGTGGGCCTATAGGACTCATCTGTGCAGGGATATGGCACATGTAACGCGTACATGTGATGCACAATAGTGCACTCTAGCTGTGCGAATGGGATCCTTAGGCTAGTTCGGCAAAAGAAACATTTTGAGAAGGCCTCACCAGAAAGAGGCGCCAGTCTGTGAGGGCACTTGTCCTCAAAGCAGCGCCACTGCCCTTGAGCATCTCTCCACAGCACCAGTCTCACGCCCAAGAGCTCTTTGGGATGGGGGACCTTGGGGTCAAGATATCTCACGAATGCTAAGGGGTACCACTGACGCTCCCAGTCAAAGGGAGCCTGTGACAAGCAAGGCCTCTGTCAGCAATGCTCAGACAGCGACTTGGAGCGCGCAGGGATGTGAGTCGAACAGGGGATAATCACCTTCTCTTCTTGTGGAATACCTGACACTTCGAGGATTGTGTCTGCAGCCTGCTCAGTATCCAGAGACGCGACGCGCGCTAGTACACCATGCCTGGAGGGAGCCTGCCCAAAAAGGCGATCGATCAAGTTAAAGACCTCTCCCTGAGAACTTCAGAACACATACCAATGATTCCGACGTAAAAACTTCTCTTGTAAGTTCAGCCATTCCGCTCAACTAACCGTGGGGCGATGCGGAGTCTTTCGTCGCTCTACAGCTGGTCTGATAGCAGCCTGAATGGATAGCTTGGCTAAATTTCTACTCAGATTGACGGGTGGCTGAGTACTGGTAAGAACCGTCGTCATCGTCTCAACTAATCTTTAAAATTTTGCGCTAAAAGCATCTGGTTGAGCAACAAATAAATAAGGCAAGCCTGACGAATTTACTTGTACGATCGCACACTTTCGCAGATCCGAAACTTCATAATTTGATACAGAAGGCTCCGTTTCATGCCACCCTTACTTGATGACTTGTCAACGTCACTCTATAGTAACCGGAGGTGCTCCAGTTGGATCACTGACCAAGACCCGGCCTTGAAGACACAGACCCTGAAGTTGGCATGCCGGCACCAACTCATCATCCAGTTCTGCAGGAAGAAGACAGCAAGTGAATGCAGCCTTGTTAGAGCGCAAGGACTGCGAACAGTGCAGAAAGGTGCAGCTAATACCGTATATTGGCGCCAGTTGGCCCGTTAATACTAATGCATCATGCTGGTGGCAATTGGCAATTTAAAAGCAGAGTTCCATGCCCCTGCCTATGTTGCACAGCACGTGCATGTGTCTAATGCAATCGACAATCAGAATCCAACATGAACGCCTCACAAAACAACGTTAACGCACTATAGTCATCATGATCTTTATGAGTGGCAAACCCAGAGCCCAGAGGGCCATAGGGCATACACAGGTCCGTCTGCAGCCGGGACCCGGGATCAAAACATTCTTATAAAGGGCCTTCAAAGAGCCGTGGCCATGGCGCCCTCAAAGCATGTACTAAACAGTTCAGGGCGAAAGGGGCGATAGGGGCAAACACGTGCCCACACTCATATGGGTTCAAGATCAATTCCTACTGCATTGTGTTCAATAGCTGAGAAGTTCAAAATATACACACAACAGAGTTCTCAAATAAGTGCTTTCAAATGTAGGGTTCTAACTTAAGGCTACCTGAGCTTAGTCTGTGAAGCAAAAGCTGCGAGCATGCTCGAGAATTAATTGTGCTACAAGGACTCCTTTAGTAGTATTGGGTTCCCTAAAGCGTTCCATGGTTTTCTGTTGCTGCGATTCAGGGAATAGATTGCAAAGGCCTCCTGCTTTGGTGTATCGTAAGACATACACTGCAGGAAAGGTCAATGCAAAGTGCTCTAGGTCAGGTCCACGATGCCATCTGCTGCTGGCTGGGGTTGATCTGGCAGCTCTGCAGTAACCACGGGTAGGAGCAAATCCCCCGGCGGACCTTTGGCTGCGTCACTGACCATCGGCTTGTTTGCTATCAGGCTATGAAGCAGCTCGCCCATCTGCCAGCACACCACCGACAGCTCAGAAAGCACAGCAAGGATATGAGTCATTTTACAAACTTTTCGATGAGGCAGTCTTTCCTCCCTAATTTGGCGCTCGCACTCACTTTCATGTATGCATTCCTATCCTCGTTTGATTTTTATGTGTCACAGTTGCGATTTAGAATTTGGGTAGATTTGCCACCAAGTATTGCGCACAGCCAGCCGTGACACATTTGCGCGTATACCACAAAAGCTCACATCACATCACCAGTTGCTGTGAAGGATTCTCAGCAAGAGCAGGGGTGAGCAGCACTTGGCAGTACAGGCAGCAACACTGAGGGTGAGCCATGCATATGTTATACGTGGTCACCACGTGGTACGGTACACGTGCTGGATCTGCATGCGCATGCGGTGGCGTGCACAGTAACCCCAGGGGCCCTGCTCCAGGGGCAGCAACGTGAGGTTTGCGGCAGGCCAACTGGCCAAACTGTTGTAGAATCACTGGTGGCCGGTTGGAATATCTTTCAGGTCCTGCTTTAAGTGTATTTTGCAAGATCTGAGTCTTCTTGTGTTCTTCTTGCAGACCAGCCGCACCTGCACAGTGTCGGTTGCAGAGTCCCCTCCCTTGCCCTTGCGAGAGTCCCCTGTGGCAGTGATGCCGTCCAGTACAGCTGCATCCAGCCGCAGCTTGCGCATGGCAAGTGCATGGATGCCCTCGTCCACCGAGCCTTTAGTCACCTGCGCCGTCAACATCACCAATTTTCAAGCAATTCAGCTCTGCAATGGGAGGCATTTGCTGTGCGCAGTTTTAAGGGACTCAGGCCGCTGCCATGTGCCTCACCATGCAGCCATGCCCTCAGCACAGGATCAAGGATGGGGACTATATCATCATGCCTGTCATGCAATTGTGCTCTACGTGTCATGGCACTGAAGGAAATACCACTTGTTCAGCCTCCGCAAAGCTCATTCTGAGCTCCTTGGCACTGAACCCAACCTTGGAAACGCTAAAGGGAACCCATCCAATAATGACCAACAAGAGACCAAGCCAGGCCAGACTTTGCATCCCTTCCTTCCTCCCAGGTGCTTGCATGTTGCAGCCAGTCACGATGGCGCTTTAAGGGTCCAAGGGATTTTAAGAGGGGATGAAATGCCAGTGCCCACGGTTGACTGGGTCTTGCTTGGATCTGGCGAGTCCATCAAGGGGCAGGATTTTGGCAGCCTTTTCTGCAGCTTGTCTGCAGACCACCTTGCTCCTGGCAGGAAGAGCGTGTAATAATAATAAAGATAAATGCCAAAGCGAGGGGGAATGAGCTGACCAGACGATAGACGGTGACGGTGCGCTTCTGGCCGAGGCGGTGGCAGCGGTCCTCCGCCTGGCGGTCTATCTGGGGGTTGAAGTCCACGTCGTGCAGAATAACAGTGTCCGCGCGCGTCAGGTTCAGCCCCTGGCCGCCCGCACGCGTGCTCAGCAGGAACGCAAACACACCGCTTGCCGGATTGTTGTACCTGCATACAGTGCATGCCAAGCATGTAAGTGCTGTTGTAGCTGCCATCAGCAAGGATGTCACTTCAGTTCCAGACTTGATCCAGACTCCTTGAAGGAACTTTGCGCCAACAGCGCTGACATTAACCGTTTGACGCGCACGCAACTTCCAGTATTTACAAGCTTAGTCTTGATGCTTGAACTGTCGATGCGGCAAGCATGCTGCACGGGTGCTAAACAGGGAAATCTGCGGTACGTGAACACATGTCTAAGGATGTGGTAAAAGGTTTGGCAATTCCCACTTCCTTTACCTCAGTAGATGCATTAATGTGCACAACAGGCAGGATGTGAAGAGAGAGGGGCGCACTATTCTCAACATAGAAACCAATGTGTACACAGGCAAATATGTGGAGAGGGAGGGGCGCACTGGTCTACGAGGGCGAGCCTGTCGGCGACGGCGGTGGAGCCGTCCAGGCGCAGGAAGGGGAGGCCCAGCTGGTCCAGCAGCCACTCCAGCACATCAAGCACAGACGTCCACTGGCTGAATATCAGCGGGTGGTGACCCTCCGCCTGCCATGAAGGCATGCAGGGTCAAAACTGGTTGCCTCGCATGAGAGTTGCGCAACAGCAACACTGTCTGGATATCAGCAAGGATGAATGTGCATGTGCGCTGAGACCTCATTGCTGTGCGTGAGAAGTGCGCGAGCCAAGACCGCTTATGGACAGCACCAATGGCTGCCGAAGGAAATTGCAATGTAAAACTTAATTTCCAACAATACAGGCAACTGGGGATCAGATTGAGAGGATGAGGGGCAGCGGTACAGCAGGGACCGCGCCTTCAGCCGCGGCAGCAGCTGCGCAAGGGTGCGGCACTTGCCGGAGTCCATGACGTGGCCGGCATCGAGCGCGTACTCGCCAAAGCGCTTCGGGTGCTGCAGCGCGAAACGGTGCAGGGCAAAGTCACTGTAACCCGCCATCTCCTCCCGCACACGCGCCGCACTGCACATCTCCCCAAACAGGCCCCTGCAGAGCAAATATCAATTTTAATGGTCACATAACAAGGGTAAACGCTTGGCAGATACAGTATGAAAGAGCACCCCTCAGATTCCACCCGCTGGTGCTCTTCTGATGTACAAGCTGTCAGAAGTACCAAGCAAGCTGGCCGACATTGACAATGCATGAGTAGAACGCAAGCACCATTCTAGAACCCTGCAGAGTAATCTATTGTATGCAGAACGCTATATATCACCTGACAAAGTAGCACTGCAATTGGAGCTGATCCCTTTTGCACTGACCAGGGCAGGACAAAGGTAGGGGTGTACCGTGCATGGGCGAGGCCAGCCATCTTTGCGACCACCTCGTCGCCAAAAAGGCGCCTGACCAGAAGCGGGTGCTGGGCGATCTTGCGCAGGTGCGTGAACATGTTGGCCACCCGCTGCTTGCCCAGCACCCGCACCAGCTTCTTCGCAGCCGCCGGCGACTGCCCCTCCTCGCGCCCAGATGCCTCTGTGCAGGCAGTTTCATCCTCATCCCTCAGCCCGATAAGCATGCACTGCAATTATTGTCATTCCTGATATTCCTCAACCCCTGAGGTTCCCATCGAGACATGACTCCTCTCAACAGAAAATTGTGCCCAAAACCATAGGAGCCGGTTCTCTGCCCCGATTCCAGCTTCTCCCGAAACTCCCAGATTCGCTCTTTGGACTCTTCCTACTTTGCTGTCAACGACAGCAACTACCCACGTGCATGGCATCAATGTCAAAGCATGTAGAGCACAGGCGGCCAGAAGTCAGACCTGCTTGCAGGCCGGCAGCGGAGGCTTCGCTTCTGAGCTGCTGCACAGCATCAGAGTACGTGGAGGCCTGCACGGGTGTCATGTCTACAAGCTCCACACGCTGGTCCTTGGACGCCAGCTGGCTAGCCACCTCAGACTTGAGCCGGCGCAGCACAAAGGGCCCCAGCAGCGCCTTCATGCGCTCCGTCAGCCGCTGCATCTCCTCCTCATCCTGCACACAAGCAAGAAGACACCCTGTCAGCTCCAGGACAGTGAAGCTCAGCAGGCATCCATTGACCTCATGTGACGTGATGCCAAATACATAAGAGGGGCGTATGTGAGGTGCTGTATCCACAATCTGTCAGATCTACACTGCACCTCCAAGCACGGCCCCAACAAGACTACTGAAGAATTTTGCACCAAATACACACCATGTCATCCTGCTGTCATAGTAAGATAAGCATGATGGCACACTGTGCACAGCCAAAGCTCAGATGACAAAATCCCTGGCGCAAGACAGTTTGGGACAACATCCTGCAGGAGAGCCTGACCTGGACGTCAGCAAGGTGGGCGGCGGCATCATCCTTGAAGATGTCCGGCAGCAGGAAGCCCAGCAGGTTCTGCAGCTCCTGCAGATCGTTCTGCAGCGGCGTTCCCGTCAGCATGATGCGCTGCTTGCACGTCACCGCCACCCTGCCAGGACACAAGCATAACTCATCTTTACTATTACAGAGACTCTAGTAGAATTACTAAGATAGCGTCATCATTACTACTTGAATCTTTGCAGAGTCAAGACCTAGGCACGTCCAAGGCTTGAAGGCAGCCGAATCAAATGGAGCTTGGGCAAGCCGAGTCTACAGTACTTGGGCTTGAAAGAGAAAGTCTAGGGACTCCTGATTGACTTATGGAACCCAAGACAGAGATGGTCACCCACTCGTGACGCAAGTTGTGGACTACTCTCAATTGCAGGAACTTCGGATCCCACAAGTGGATGCGCTTAGCCTCAGCATAGTGAGGATGTCTTGTCATCACTGGAAGTCAGTAACTTACCAGGTACATCGTGTAGTCATCATCGGCTAAGCGCAGCACATCATCATTACTTACATAGATATCATAGCAGACTGCTAGACACGTTCCTATATTAAGAGCTAGGTACGTGCAAAGCTGGAACACAAGCGAATCATTTGGCAAGCAAAATCTGCAAAACTTCTGCTTGCAAGGAAATATGAGAGACTCCGATTTAATCATGGAAACAAAGGCAGAGAGGGCCACCCACCCTTGATGTCAAATGTTTATCACTCAATAGTGTATCAAGTGCTCTTTCAGGAAGGGGCTGCGCTTAGTCTCAGCATAGTGAGGATGTATTGTCATCACTGGAAGTCAGTAACTTACCAGGTACATCGTGTAGTCATCACAGACTCGGCGCAGCACCCATCCAGACCAATCAAAACCACTTTCACAAGGAGAAGTCCACGTCTATTCACCATGCATGTCAGGCAATCAACTGCCCCACCTAGGAGTCAAGCCAACGCCTTACAGTCTACTGGATTACGGACTTCACCTACCTAAGACATGAAATAGATAAAACGAAGGCTTGCCTGTTGAGGCGCGTGGTGCGCGCAGCAGAGCGGTTCTTCACAGCGTGCGCCTCGTCAAGGACCATGCAGCTCCAGTCCCACTTCCGCAGGAACGCGCGGTCGCGCTTGTTCTCGTACGAGTCCCTCTCAAACAGCGTGTAGCACGTCAGCAGCACGTCAAACGGTGCATCACCATCCCTCCAGTCTTCCTCTGCACATTCACTTAACAACTATCAGAAAAGCTCCACTTGTAGTAGGAATCCAGGCTTCTCTTTTGACACAATGATGCAAGATGTACTAGAATTGGATTTGGGAAGTTCTCTTCCCACAGCTGACTTTGTTGCAGGCATTAAATGCCAGCCGAGGACAGAATATGCAGAAACAGATTAACTCTACTGGGAAACTCTGAGAAGCCCATACAGAAACAAAATCGCAAAGACAAAATGTTGGGGGAGTTGAATTCTAGGAGGCGCACCAGGCGCTGAGGGATCTGCTTCCTGGTCGGATGCCAGGTACTCTGGATCGCTGTCCTCTGCGCTGTCCGTATCAGAGTCCTTTAAATCTGCTTCGGGGGCGCTGTCACCCTGCCCGCCCGCAGATGCGCTGTCTTCGGACACATTCTGCCTCCGCCTGTACATTGCCTCATTAACTTGTGATGCCCACTCCCTGCCTCAAGCAGTGTCATGACATGCTCAAAGTGGGGTTGTGAACAATGTCATTGGGTTGAGCCAGAACATGTGACTGTCACAAGAATCTTCTGGCACGGCGTGCAAAAGTTTATTGCTGATCTCAACAACGCAGATTCGAATTGTAATCAAATGGAGAGGTTTAATATTCTCTTGAACAGGTCTCAATGCACCTGTGATCCAGGAGCTCCTCCCTGATCTGCAGCCGGTCCTTGCCATAGTAGAGCACCACTTTGAGCGAGGGGCACCACTGCTTCAGCTCGCGCTGCCAGTTCTCCAGCAGGCTTGCCGGCACCACAACAATGTGCGGGCCTGCATCTTTGTCCAACACACGCCGCACGCCTGCAACGGCACAACGCAATTAAAGTGCGCAGTGCATCTATCTGACGTCTTCGTCGCAGGCGCTACTAAATATGCCATTCAGAAGCGCTTGAGAATGGAGGTATACAATAGAGATTCTACAGTATGACGAGCAGGCTCACAGCTCATACATAGAGGCATGCAGTGCGCTCACCTAGGAAGGCAATGGCCTGGGCAGTCTTGCCGAGCCCCATCTCATCGGCCATGATCGCGCCGCCCACGCCAGAGCGAGCCAACAGCGTCAGGAAGTTCACGCCCACCAGCTGGTAGCTGCAACAGCAGGGACGCCTTTATAATCCTGCACTTTCCTCCTCCGCCCTTGCAATGCAGAACAACAGGACACAACCAGCAGACGACTGCACAGCCTTGCAAGTAGTGCACAATTGAAAGGCCTCCACTTGCCGCCTTGACATAATCAGATGGCAGGAAGAACAGAAGTAACGCTCTAAGAAAGCAAGTGCAATAAAGATCTTGACCGGTACCTCTTCAGGTATCTGGCGGCGTCGCCACAGGCATCAATGAGCGCATCATGGGAGACCATGGGGGCTGCCTCCAGGGAGGACACCCTGTCTGTCACCACGCTGCCTCCCAGGACGTTCTTCAGACTCTGCGATATCGCCTCGCACCGCTGCAACACGTCGTCAACATGGTCCGTCTCAAGCTCCTCTCCCACCTCTGCCAAGTCAATTGCTGCATGCTGATCTGCACCAGCACATCTTCAATTTCATGAAGATGTATTACCTCATCTGCGGTCCCACCCTGCCTCTTGGCAGCAGAAGCATGTAGTCATTGTATCATAATCCACGATCTACTAGCTCCTGAGATATACACTGGGACAGAGGAAGCCTTGAGGAAGAGAAAATGGCAAGCAGGAAGCGCCTCTGCCATGTGCTTGGATGAAACAGCTGCGCACCTCGGCAGAGGTCAACGCGCATGGCTGGCTGGACAACCTGCTCATCATCTGAGGTGTCCTGGATCTCCTCAACCTCTTCTGGGGGTGCCTGCTCAGAAGATGTGCACCATGAGAATGACTGTGTGCCTCAGTGATTAAAACAGTTAAGGTCATAGAGCAACATACTCGAGATGACAAAGACAAAGCAGTTTGCTAACCTCCTGGCTAGCCTCGGCTTCAGGCACGACATGATCATCCTCGCTGTCAGAAAGGATGGTCTGCTTGAAGATTCTTCTGGTCTTTGTGGGACTGGAACTCCTTTCTTTCTTTGCTCGCGCCTGCTCATCTGTTAAAACAGAGTGTCAGCCTGCTGTCTGAGGATGAATTTTGCTCAAGACGCCGTCTAGATAATCATCAAATCTGCAACCGTACCAGCCAATTTGACGAGCCGCCTGCGTTTCCGGGGCTGCACAGCAGCAGGAAGGTCCTGCCCGTTTACCTGCAGCAATGACGGCTCTAGGTGTCAAAAATCTGACAGGGGTAAATTTTCATTTTCAATTGATTACCGCTGATGCATGAGGGCATCTGCATCAATTATTTATAGTTGGTAAAGCCATGTGTGGACAGGAGGCCAGGCCAGACGTGCCTTGGGCTCAACTGCTGGATTCTTCATCTTATATTTGTCAAAGAGGCCTGCAGATATACACGGGAATTACAGGTCGCCCAGAACGTGTTTCAATTAGTCTGTGCAAGTCACACATGCAACTTCTGTTCAATAACATTGAGTCTAGAGCATGCCGTAAGCTCACCGGTGTGCGCTGACGCGGATTGAGTACGATTGCTCTCAGATAAAGGCTTCGGTCTGGCACCACCCAGGTCCAATTTGAGCTGAAAGCTGGGATTTGCCGGGCCTATATCGTCGTCCTCAGAATCCATAGCAAGGTCGACGACAGTCTGATTCTTATAATGGAAAATGCGCGCATGCACCTTCTCTATGGAGGGATCAAATATGTGGTCAGATGTCTTCAAACATCACATAACGGTGGTTGAAAGGCACCACTTCTTTCGAGCAGGCCCCTAAATCCCAAAGACACACTGCACTGCTTTGGTGACAGGAATGACGTAGGACTTGTCAAATACAATTCCAGCACATCAAACCACAATCCACCGAGGTGGAATGTGTTGTGATGGAATTTGGGAGCATCATGCTGTTGGAGTTTCGAGCGGCGGGCGCCAATTTGCATGCCAATGGTCGACGGCGTCTCTGCTGGCCTGGGCCAATATCAACAATTCTGACAGGCTTGCCATCAGGCCTTTGATTCCAGTGATGTAAGGCGAGTGGGCACCACTTTATGCTCTCTAGGAGCACGACCGTGCGTCATGCCCGTGCGGCCGACCAGAAAAGCAGCTCTTGAAGCAAAACGCAAGATAAAGGAAAACGCTCCTGGGGAAAGCGAGCAGGCTGTGCTGATAGCGCCCAAGGCGCCCGCGCAACGCGGCCGGCCCGCGCCATCAAAACCCGAGGAGCCGGACGTGCCTGCTGCCAGGAGGACGAGGGCAGCTGCACAGGCTGCTCGCACTCCTGCAGTCCAAGCAGCTCCCCCTGCCCAAGCGCAGGGCAGAGCAGAGCCTGGCGTGAAGGCAGAGGTGTCAGCAGCGGCCCTCGAGGAGGAAGAGCTGCTCCCGGACCCGGAGGAGGATATGAGAGGCAAGGAAGAAGGGGATGAGAAAGCTGGCCCAAGTGGGAAAAAGGATGCAGCAGAGGACGAGGCTTCCACAGCACCATTGCCGGAGAAGGTGCTGCTAATTCTCAATCATTAGATGGGATCTGTTTCATGACATCCATGCAATGTGAACAGCGAGCTGTTAAGGCCTTTTGAAAGGGTTTGCCCTGATTGTCTTGCTGAAGGTACACCTGATGAAGGATGCTCACTGATCAGATCGAATGGTGACACAGCAAGCTCTGAACGCTTTCCTTGATGCTGCAGTGCCAAGTGGGTGGCTCTCCAGTGTACATCGTGGAGCGCAAACTTGGCAAGGGCGGGTTCGGCCAGGTCTATGTAGGCAGAAGAGCTGTACAGACTACGGCAAAGGATGGGCCAAATGCAAATTTTGTAAGTGCAATGCCGTTCTAATGATACATTGGCCTTGATCACTTGCTTCCATCTGTTTTGATTCCCCTTTGGAAACACTGCACCCACCTGTGTAGTCCACCGGTGAACTGATTGCCAAGTGCCGTGGAGTATTACTGACTGTTAGCTTTTGGAATGGTGCAGGTAGCGCTCAAATTTGAGCATAGAAGTAGTAAAGGCTGCAATTATGGCCCTCCCTATGAGTGGTCAGTCTACAGGTGGGGTACCACCTCACAAAGCTGGCGTCTCTGATGCTAAATGACGAAGCGGCATACAGACCTGTTCAGTAATGAAACATGCCCTGTCAATCTTCCCTAAATCACAGTTCCCCACAGTGTCATGCCTAATGATAGTGTGCCACTCACAGCAGCTCACTCGGGGGAATACACGGCATCCCCAGGGTACATTACAAAGGCAGGCAGGGCGACTACTACGTTATGGTGAGTCACTTCGTTACATGGAAGATAGCTCAAACATTTGCAATGTGCAGATAGTTAGATGCAGGAGACTCTTCTATGTGAAGACAGGCTTGTGCCATGAGCATGCGCGGTTGAGTTGCTTAACACCTTTGATCGGCTGTTGTTTTGCAGGTCATGGACATGTTGGGGCCCAGCCTGTGGGACGTGTGGAACTCCCAGGGCCAGGTCATGTCCCAGGAGATGGTGTCGTGCATAGCAGTAGAAGCCCTGTCCATCCTGGAGAAGTTGCATCTCAAAGGGTGCGACGCCACATTGCTGCTTCAAAGCAGTTGTTTTCATATTGCCACAGTATCCTGGGCTCTTTCTTGGATCTGAATGTTGGTCCTGCACTACCAAGTTGTGCCGTGCATGCGACGAGCTCCAATCTCTGCCAGTGAATTGGCCTCAGATCTGGCAAGCTCTGGACCTTTGAGAGGTGCTATAAGGTGCTGATGGGCAAGGAATGGCTGTGCGCAGGTATGTGCACGGGGATGTGAAGCCAGAGAACTTCCTGCTTGGGCAGCAGAACACGCCCCAGGAGAAGCGGCTGTACTTGGTGGACCTGGGCCTTGCCACCAGGTGGCGCGAGTCAGTCTGTGGAACGCATGTAGAGTATGATCAGCGGCCAGATGTGTTCAGGTGAGCCCATTCAAACTTGTGAACTCTTGCATGGCACCTGATTTACTCTAGAAGCTGTAATTTTTGCCTGGTATCTGATTTCTTCTTGGGAAAGAATTCTTGGATGGCATTTGCACTGCACATCTTGGCTTCTGTGCAAAGGACTGCTGTGTTGCAGCTTAGCATTGGCTCATCAGTGCCCAAGTGCTGCGCATGCTTCTCTGACAAAATTGTGACATTTGCATGGCTGACTAATATTTTTTATATGCGCAGAGGGACGGTGCGGTATGCGAGCGTGCACGCGCACCTGGGGCGGACCGCCAGCAGGAGGGACGATCTGGAGTCCCTGGCGTACACCCTCCTCTTCCTGCTCAAGGGCCGCCTCCCATGGCAGGGCTACCAGGTACCTGCCTCTCACTTTTGGTGCATCCATTTCTCAGAATGGCGAAATATTGCAGAGGAGCAGTGTTGTCCTTGACACCAAATCGTGCCTACCAACGTCTTCACATGTCAGTCCCAACATGCCCATTAATCTGCAAGAGGGCACGTCCGGAGTGGCACGTGTGGAGTTGGTAGGTACTGTTTCTGTGGGTTGGGTGTCCCCTTTTAGCGGTGAAGTCATGCAAGGGAGCTAACCATCTGAGTCTGGTGTGTGTGCAGGGAGACAACAAGGGCTTCCTGGTGTGCAAGAAGAAGATGGCGACGAGCGCGGACCTGCTGTGCCGCTACACACCGCCAGCCTTCCGCCAGTTCACCGAGGCCGTGGTCAACCTCAAGTTTGACGAGGAGCCCAAGTACACCGCCTACGTGGCGCTGTTTGAGCCACTGTGCGGGCCCGGCCCGGCGCGGCCCATCCTGCTGGAAGAGAAGCCCAAGGTCGGCCAGAAGCGCGGCCGCGAGGCCATCGAGGAGGACGTCGAGATTGTGCGCCCCTACTCCCTCCCCTGCTCTCTAACGCCCCTTTCCCTCGTTGAGCCAATGTTATAGGCACTCCCTGGACGCGGAGATTGTGTGCCCCATCTTCCTCTCCTGCTTTTGCGCCCTCTCCTGGTTCAGGCCTGCTGTTGGCATCCACTTCATCACGCACCTAGAGTCCATAGTGTTTGCCAAAGTAAGTGATGGAGCCTTCGTGCTTAGAACCGGGACCGCTTTCTCTCCTGCTCTCTGTTGCCCCTTCCTCAATTGATCCATCGCCCTAGACATGCAATTCCCGATCCTGGAGCTCCCAGATTGCGACATGTTTTACAAATCAAGTGATGGAATCAGGGTGCTTCTGGACCAGCATTTGGCACATGCTAGGCTTCTGCGTAGCAATCGCCCCTCATTTTTGCTCAGCATCGCGCCAAGCACCTTCCTGAACTATGTCTTTCTGTCAGGGCGCGCCACGCGTCCTTGTCAGCAGCTCGTGATCCAGAACGACTGGAGCATGCGCTGGTAGCTTGTTCAGAAACGTTGCCAGAGCGCTCCCGATAAAATGGAACTTTGACAGAGCCGTGGCGCTCCTAATTGAGTAGAGTCTTGACAGAGTGGCGGATCTGCTGGCGCAGGTGCCGAAGAAGAAGATCCGGCTGGGCCTGCCGGCAACGCAGTGGATCACGGTGTACAACGCGCACCGGCCGATGAAGCAGCGCTACCACTACAACGTGGCCAACACGCGCGTGGACCAGCATGTGGAGAAGGGCAACGACGACGGCCTCTACATCTCCTCAGTCGCCTGCTGCCACGAGCTCTGGGCCCTCATCATGGACGCCGGCACCGGCTTTGCCGCGCAGGTTTGCACCCTGCTACTTGTTTCCTTATACACTGGCAGTGCCTGATGGGCCCCCAATCATATGCACCTACTCTGCACTGCGACAGCCTCTTTAGGTCTTGTCATTGTCAGACGGTCGCCGCGACACATGTCCAGATTCGACTTTTGAGTAAAAATGGATATTTTTGATGGCAGTTGTCTTCTGACCTTGGCAAGGGTTTGCCGGTTGCTCTGGGGAGTGATCCTGTGACCACGTGCTGCTGCTTGATGCCTGTTGCAGGAAATTTAAATATGCAGCCGATGTGGCTCCTCTATTTCTGACGGATTTGGGGGCTTTGTGGCTGTCCAGGTGTATGAGCTGAGCAGCATGCACTTCCTGCCCAAGGACTGGATCATGGAGCGCTGGGAAGAGGGATTCTACATCACAGCCATGGCCGGATCCGCTGGCGGCTCCTCCCTCGTAGTCATGTCCAAGGGCACTCCTTACACCCAGCAGAGCTACAAGGTGGGCCTCCTTCCCTTCCAAACCAGCCTCCTTCCCTTTGCCTCATCATACCCCCTGCATGCCAGGGCACATGGCTTACAGAATTGTAAGATGACAGCAGGCGTCTTCAATGAGAGTCCTGTTCAGCAACGTAGTCTCAATTGGTAGCCCGGACTGCCTGACCAACAGCCTTGTTGTGCTAATGAGCATAGGAGTTGTCTCAATGCCAAATAAAAGATCAGTAAGGTGGGATATCAACTGGGGTGTCAATCTGAGGGTATGAGGTATCCTTGGCTGGCAGCAGAGCAATATTGTTAACATGTGACGTGGTGCCTGCCAGGTGTCGGACTCGTTCCCCTTCAAGTGGATCAACAAGAAGTGGAAGGAGGGCTTCTACGTGACATCCATGGCCACCTCGCACACGCGCTGGGCCGTCGTCATGTCGCGCAACGCCGGCTACGTCGACCAGTGCGTCGAGCTCGACTTCCAATATCCCTCTGAAGGCATCCATCGCAGATGGGATGCAGGTGGTTAGTTTTTTTCCTCTCCCCCCGTTCCCTGCGCAAACCTGACGCTGCCCAATGCTGTCCAACCCCCTGATCAGTGATCTGCTTGCCTGTCATTGCTTGTGTATAATTGCCGTGACTCCCATTGGACATGCGGAAGTGCAGGCTATTTGATGCTTGTTGATCCATGATAGGTGACTAAGTGCATTTGAGTGTCTGTCTGAACCTCGTCTATGGCTGGAGATCACCATGTCAATGCTTTTTGGAAGCGTCGCAGGCTGGCTGGTGCTGCTTGATCAGCAACATGTGTCTAGTCTGGTCTTGAGTACATGTCTGCTCTTTATACTGAATTGACCCAACCTAGGAAGTCTGGCCTTGAGTACATGTCTGCTCCTCCTCATTAACGGCTCGAGAAGATAGATGTGAGGTCTCCGGTCTGTGCTGCAGGCTACAGGATCACGGCCTGCGCGGCGACACCGGACCAGGCGGCCTTCGTGCTGAGCGTGCCGCGGAGACGGCCGGTGGACGAGACGCAGGAGACGCTGCGCACTTCGGCCTTCCCATCCACGCACGTCAAGGACAAGTGGGCCAAGAACCTCTACATTGCCGGCGTCGCGTACGGCCGCACAGTCTCGTGAGCTGTGGCCCTGCAGCCGTCCTCATCTGGCTCTGTGCTCTGCCATTCCAAGGAGTGCACAGCCGCACAGTGTCATGAGTTGCGGCCCTCCTCATCTGGCTCTGCAAGGAATCCGTGCCGCCGCCTTGCCCAGGAGTGCTTGGCTGCACAGTGTCATGAGTTATGGTGCTCTGCAGCAGTCCTCATCTGCCTCCTAAAAAGGAGTGCATGCAGCGGTCTTCATCTGGCTGTGTCGGGGGCGCTATGCTGCCGCTATGCCAAGGATTGCATGCATGCAGAACAGACGGCTTAAGAGTCTAGCGATGGAGGATTGCAGGTACTGCCGCGGTGCCCGTGTGGCTGTGCAAGGGGGCCCTGGCAATGGAGTGCCTGCGGAACTGATGGTATCGATGTCAGCAATGGAGGATGGTGGGACTTGCAGTGTCTGATGGTGAGGTGTCAGTTGGTTGAGGTGACTAGCAGCAAGATGGTAGCACTGACAGGCATGCTTGGGCTAAGAGTGGCAAGCATGCTGTAGCAGTCCTTGGAAGGTAGGCAGACACTCTGCACGTGATCTGCATTTTCACTAGATGTGCAGAGCCTGCCACAGAGTGTGTGAATGTGCACTTCGAATCTGTTGAACAAGGGAGACTGGTTGGTGTGGGCTGCTGCGCGACTGTGCCAACCTCCGCCCCGTGTGATAGCAATCTCTGTTGGGGTCTTATGATAGTTGGTGCAAATCAACATTCTCGCCATGTAGACTGTCGACAACAACTGCCATGCTTCAGTCCCGCTCATCACTGATGATGGAGGGATGGATGCGGAATTAGACAGGAACTAGATTTCCTATTTGATCCAGGATGATACAAATCTGCACACATGTGATCCAGGCACTACTGTAAGGCCAGTGCCCAGAGAATGTACCATAGCTATCACTGCTGAGAGATCTCTTTTTTCTCTGTCGATGATGCATCAATACGAAAGGAGTTTACTGGCCTCAGCAGACCACTGATATTGGTCTGAACTTCCAAGATATTATGTGTCGGACAAATGCTGTAAAAGCTTCAGAGCTAATCAGTTGGCCTGTGATTACACTTCACACGAGCACAAACACGAACCCATGCGCATTCTCTTCTCATACATACAAGTTTTGCGCGAACAAGAAGGCCAGCATGCACATCAGTCCTTTCAAACATCACTTGAGGCCCGTTTGATCATTTTGCGCCCAAAGTATAAGGCCAAGGTCAGATCTATCCCGAGCTTGCTGAGCTAGCTTCTCCAATCTCACTGCCCATAATTCTCCATGAGGCACCACCACAATTCTTCGCCACCGCCTGTCAACATAGTCGCCTTCTTCCTCCTCATAATCTTCCTCTCTCGCATTTTCTGTACTGCTGCTTGCTCTCTCAATCTTCTCCCTCATGCCCTGCTCCCCTGAGATCCGATCCTTGCTGTCCTGCAATGGCATCATCGGAAAGAAATTGATGCATTTGTTCGACTCCTTGGTATCAATAATCTTGGCTTGGCACGGCTCCACCCACCTCTGAGAGCAGGTGCATGTGGACTGCCAGATGGGACGAAGGAGTGCAGCTGCCAAGCCGCTCAGCCCATTCAAACAAGCAGATGCCACTGCTCAGAGCATGGTCTAGCTCCAGCCTGCCAAGCTCTGACGGCCCAGCCAGTCTGTACAAATCAAAGTGGTGCACAATTCCTCCTGCGCTAATCATAAGTTGGAGCTTGGATCAGGATTGCAATGTCATCTCTAGGATTCAGTCCAGGGTGCTGCATGCAATTTGCAAACCGCACCTTTGACGTTGTCATATGAATTCTGCAGCAGATAGGTCGGGGAGGGCACGGGCAGATCGGGATCATCAGTATACGCCCTGATGAATGCTCGACTGCAAGGAGCACATGAAGACTGATCAGTCATGCTCGACATGGTGCAGCAATGTTTGCCTAGCACTAGAGATTGACTAGGAGTCAATGAAGTACCTGAACACGCTCTTCCCTGCCCCAACATCACCATACAGGCAAACGCAGTCCTTTACATCTGCTCCTCTTGCCAGATATGCGGCCAGTGTATTCGTAGTCCGTTCATTGGGGGACAGGAACGTCAAAGAGGAGCCATACTGTGACGCTGTCGCACACGTGCGCTGCATGCATAATTTCAATGGAACATTTATTTTTCGGAATTGATGAGAATGCAAACGATAATATTTTCGCAACAGAGCTAGACTACCCATGTCCCATCCCGATCAGACGGCATTCAACGAAATATATCAGGCAAAATGTGGCTGGGTCAACTTTGCGATGACAAACAGCCTTTCCAACTTCCTGCATTTACGATTATGGGCACATTGTTGATGAAATCGGCTGAAATGAAGTAAATTCATGACACGTGGTATCACATGAGTAATGGGATTGATCAAGAGGCGTTCCTGGCCTGGAGGTGTTCTTCCTTGCAAAAATTCCATTTGATACAACATTATTGCTCGCAGCGTTGCGAGAGGGCTGTTGTTGGCTTGATGACACATGAAGTCACACCTAGAGTGTGCACTGTCATGTCCTCGGCTCCGATCACGTCGCGCACAGGGGATGCAGTCATTTTTGAAGTGATTTAGAAGGATCCTTCCACGACACTTGGCGGAGTGGTGATGTGCAAATTATCTGCGTCCACGAATGGTTCCTGAAGAGGATCCCATGTTCCGTCTGCGGTATCGATGTTACCATCCGCCCACGATGGTCAGGTATGAGCAGACTTTTGCAACCGCTTTCCAGGACGTAGTTGGCGTGGCATCTATATGCAATGGATAGGAAATTTTTTGTAGGGATTGTTATCATGTCAGGCCATCTCCGTATTTTTCCAGGCATACCAGCCGCCACCATGGTTTGGCCCCGCATTCGAGGTTCTGGTTCACACGTCGGAGAGACTAGATTAGCTTCATTCGTCGCACCGAATTTACTAACATAAGGAGCCCTAATGGGTGCTGTCTCCTGGTCGATGATGCAAAAGATTCCATACAAAGACTCTGAACAGCACATGTCAGACACAAGAATCATGCACCACTATCTGAGACCAGGAGCTGCATTCTACAATTGCACTATATTCCTTCTCTGCACTGATGCAAGTTTGTGGTCAAAACTGACACTGCCAAACTGACCTGTGTGTTCCTCCAGGTGGGGAATGGAGTGCGGCTGCTGAGACGGCGACAGCTGTCGTCAAGCTGCAGACATGACTCCTGCTTCACAGCTCATGGGCAAACACCAATGATGCGTCATGGATGAAAATTGAGCAAGGTAAGAGCGCAGCACGAAGGGCCACTCTCGGTGGAAACCATGGCAAAGCCCCCCGCAAGGGGGGAGCACATTGCATGAGACTCTGATGAGACCACCGGGCGAAAGTCCCCGGGCAACGAGGCAGAAAGTGCCACCCCGAAAGGGAAGGACCCCCCAGCGCACGAGTCCCCTCCGGGGGATTACGGGCCTGGGGGCAGCTTGCCGTAGCAACAGTTATGTGGCCAGTGGGGACACAACCCACCAACACAACGGGGCTTACTCTCGTGCTGACGCTCCCACCACTTTTTACAGGTGCCATCTCTAGTGGATGTGGCGGGGAAAAGACGGCTGGTCCAGGACTGAAGGACGCCTCTACAATCGCCAGCTGGGCGCAGATAGATGGCTCAGGACTGGAGAACCTTATTCCTGGACTTCCTATAATTCACGAGGTAAGCTTCTGGCACGGTAAGTTGTCTTTGGAAGCTGAATGAAGAAGCATCATTGGTTGAATCTTGAGGTGGGGGCTGCTGGCATGGAATGATGATACAAATGAACCTATCACAGACCTGATCTGATTTCCTGATTGAGACATTCATGCACCACTCTGACCATACCGCAGCCCCTCCTCAGCTTGAAGTATCTGGTGCCTGTCATAGTTGAGATTGTGTCCATGTAAATTTGCAACGTATATCTGCTGTTATGCCTTCTGTGCATTGGGATCTGCACCAGAGCACATTATCATGCACCCTGGACCTCCCAGTGACAGGTGCTGGGCTTGTTTTGCAGGTGCTGCCAGGCGCCTGTGGCGCCTAAAGAAATCGGCCTATTGCTTGCCTCAAGCACCGTCATGCAATGGACCCGATGTTGAATGGAGATTGGCACAATGAAGAATAGTTATTTTGCCTGTCACTGCACACTGCAGGAATAGCTAGCTACAGCCTGAACATGGCACGGCCAGTGCGCTGCCTTGCAAGCCTAGCAAGCCCACTGAGTGCTTTGTCAGCCTTGGCAAAGTCAGTGAATGTCGACTGGAAATTTGCTTGCAGAAGATTTGATGATGAAGGATGTAAAAGCTGGTGTTGTACTGCTGGGGGAGAGCCTTGAGACTTGATCATAAGTGCTCTTTGTATGTGGCTCCATGACGAAAGTATGTCCCTGCATCGCTGGATGACACGTTGGTTTCAATATAACATTTCTCGGAAGTACCGATATCCAATGCACGAGCTTGCTGGAGGCGTCGAGGTCTCCACATCACCGGTTGATGGTCACCCTGATCTTTGATATAACGATCTCCTCAGATCTGAAACTTCAAGTGCAGTAGTGTTGGCTTGTCCTGTGAACAACGCATCCCCTGTTGCCGACCCAAGAAAACGACCGAGGATTGTGTTGGGAGAGATCGTACTATTGTTGAACGCCCGGGAGGCTCTTGGTAGTGTTTGGGCGCAATGAGAGGGATGGTCTGTGTTCTTAGACAGGCGACAGTGGTAGCCGGGCTGTGTCTAGCCCTTGCGACCTTGGGGGATCCTGTCGAGGCTGTCACCTGCCGACAGGGACCTCTGGCCGCTTCGAAGTACTGTACTCTGCCAGAGGGCTTAGGAAACTTCCAGGGTACGCTGTTATCATGCCCAGATCCGCAAAGACTGAACTTTGGCCGAAACAAGGTAGCTGTCTTCTTGATGGTTGCGGGAGTCCGATTGATCAGTATTTTCGCTCTGCAGGATACTACCGATGCGCAGACAGCGTGGCGTTAGGAAAGCCGACCAACAAGTCCGAACTGACCGAAATCATCGGACGCTACAAGCGCGTGAAGGGTGTTGGAGTGGGGCACAGGCAGGCCTACAGATATTTGCCTTCCTCACCTGGGACTCTGCTATCCTAGAAGCGCAGGATTGCTTGAATCCTGCAATCTGCAAAATTGGGGATCTCGATCAGCAGATCAAAGGATACAATTTGGTTGCGCATGCCTTCATTGGATTGTTGCAAGGAGGAAGAACTAAAATCCAGTGCTGTGCCTTGCAGCTGGTGGCAGCAGCAGTTCTGTGCAGGGGATGGTGCTGATGCAGTGGGCATCGTCACTACAGAAATGACCAATACACTACCACAGTGAGTCTCTGTGCCCGTTCTTTGTGAAATTGGTCAGTAGCTGGCATGGGCTTCTTTGGACATCTTGCAGGCAGCTGTCAGCTGCCTTGCATGTAGAGCAGAAGCAGTGGTGCATCTTGGGAAGATTGCCCAAGGCCGGTCATTCCCTGTACAGTCCTAAAAATGCATTCTAACCAGCTCAGATGTCCAAGTAAGGTCTGGTTCTGATTCAGGATTGTGAACCCAACGTATGCAAAGCAATCAGATGCAGCCTTCCCCATCCAAGTCAATGAGGAGGCCCGGACGGTCAGGGTGCAGTCAGGAATTACTCAGCGCATCCTTCTGGACTACCTGGCAAATTACACGTGCGCCCAACTGATTACTCTCAGTAAATCTGCAGCTGTGAGCACTTTCCCTGGCCACTCATCCGCAGTCAAACAGCAAGCACTGAAAAGCCCTAGTGTGCAAGAACCATCTGCCAGCTCGCATGTTGGCGATGGGGCAGCCACTGACCAAGAACTTGTCCTGCATCGTGTGCACTCCTGATATGGAGCAGCGAGACAAATGTGCACCTTCCGCGATGTTACATAGTATGCCGCTTGCAAAGGAAAACCAGCTTAGAAAAGGTGGCATCGGGCGTTAGCGAGAAGTGCTTGGGATTGTGCAGGACCGCAAAGGCGCCATATGGGTATGTGCTGCCGGCGTTTGCCTGGTATGTGGACCAGACTGTGGGAGGGGCTGTCTCCACCGGAACCCACGGCTCCACCATGTTCTGGGGCAGCCTGTCATCCCAGGTGTGCATCTACTTGAGCTTTAAAAAATTGTCTATCCTCTCTAAAGAGGAACGGATAGTATCATTCCAGCCTTCAGTGGCTCTTTGGCTGAGATGTCTTACCAGCTCATTGACCAAGCTGCCAGGCTTGAACAGCATAATCCATGCTTGCCTTTTGGAGCTGTTGCATGTGCGTATTTAAAAGGCAGATGAAGGCAGCATGCACCATCAGAATATGCAAGAGAGTTGCCTGAGAAGGGAAAGATGTGCAGGCGGTGAGGATTGAGTTGGCGCTGGCGAATGGCACTCTGCTGGTCCTGACGCCTGACAGCAACCCCCACCTGTGGAAGGCCGGCCAGGTGTGGCACTTCGACAACCCCTGTATCATTGGACAGATTGCATCATTCCCTCTGATGCCTGCCTTACACCTGTCACAGAGTGCTCACATTTGCATGCCAACATGCCTTCTATCTGGGTTTCTTTTTACGCCATTCTAGTGCAGTTTTTGTACTTCCTGCATCAGATTTAAAATTTCATCTTACATTCAATTCATTAAGGGGAGGTGCTCTTAGATAAAAAGGAATGCAGGCATCGAGGCAGAGCGAGCGCCAAAAGATAGGAGGAAGGGCTGCCTCGCAAGTACACATCATGCAACAATATGATCATTTTCCGGCCCAGGAGCACTGATTGATCACATGCATGCAAGTGTGGTTAACCAATGTATGTGTGGGTGTGCAGCTGGCAGTGGGGCGGCTGGGCATAATCACAGAGATCGACTTCAAGATCGTGCCGCAGCGGCTGCTGACGCGCAAAGTGGTGCCCCAGACCTTTGACGCATTCCTGGAATGGACCATGGCCGCCCAGGACCGCTACAAGGAAGCTGTCGCCGGCGGCTCGGAAGCCGCCATTTCAGCCTCCCTCGCTGAGGTGGACATGACGCAGGTGCGCGCAACCTGATCCTGCGCTTACTCATTGCTGACTGATCATCACCGTTCCATGAAGCAGCCCGGAGGCAACCGGTTTCTTCGCTTCACCGGCAATTAGTCACCCACCACTCACTGATGCCGAATGATTCAGGGTGGAACCTGTGTGTCTACACAATGACTGGCTAGTTGGATAATGACTGTGCACCCGAATCTTGTGCTCACTAGCGCATTGTACAGGCGTTTAGAATCCGAGTAGCATGTATGACGGACCACAGTGCAGGGCAAGGTGGCAACCTTTTAGAAGAGCCATGTAGCGATTCTGGAGTGATCATTGATTTGTCAACTAGGAGCCTGGATTCCAGAGTCTCCCGACAATCTGCTCAGTGAGCCTGCCTGGAACACTATGGTCACACATTCTCTGCTGATGCAGCTCTTCTGGTTTGTGCCGCTCAACCAGACAATCCTGATCACCTACAACAGCTCGGACATCCCCCGCCAATTTGTGGGCGGAAAACAACCGGCCACCGCAATGGGGCCCTCTGTTATGGCCCAGTCAACCATCGGCCGCCGCCTCCTGCAAGGCGAGCTCCCTTCTGCATATCTTCACCTTACTATCATTATTGCAAGATGCAGCCTAAGGCCGGGATCTTCACAAATGCTGCCTTGAAGGGAGTGAGCCTTGCGCGCCAAGACAGGCTTCACATATCGGGGCCCATGCGTTTTGCAACGTATTCCTTCTGCAGATGGTTTTACTTCAGACGCCCTCTTGAACAGACAACAGCCTTCAAAAGTGTAGTTGCATGTGCGGCATTCTTTGCGCAAGTCTTGCCCTGATAACCTGACACCAGACAGAAGAGCCTAGCGTCTCTGCTGTGACATATGTGGTGTTGCATGCGAGTCAAAGTAGCACCAGCTTGCGAATGATCACTTGCAAGATTGGAGTGTATGAGCTGATGAATGAGCTGATGAGAATCTGCTGTGCCATGCAGAGGAGCTGTCCGAAGGGGTGTACGCCCAGGCACCTTCACCCACCCTGGGTCCCAATATTGCCATCACCCAGAATCCTGTGTGAGCCGCTTTATCCTCCTGTTGTGACAGATCTTGCTGAATCACTGGCCCCTCAGGGCAGCTTTGATTGCAAATTATCCCTGCTCTGTATCTCTTCACCTGAAAAGTACCAAGCACGCTGATAATGCATGAGTGGCCACTGGAACTTGTGGAAATGAGATTGGTGTGACTCTTCAGGGCATTCAATTTCCTCTACAAGGCAGCCCTGAGCGGCCTTTTCCAGAACGGGACCCTGACAGAGAGACAGTAAGCTCTCCCCCACAATTCCCTCGAGATGTGAGAGATTCTTGTGCTTTGATTAAAGCTGCCTCAATATTTGGCTGTGTTTCCTTCAAAAGCATGGCTGCAAACTCTTGTCTGACTGCCGTGCAGGGCCATCCTCAACGAGAATGAGTTCATCAACAAGCAGACTTCAGACACCGATCCGTGCGCCCATTAAACCACTGTTCCTTGGAAAGTCTGCTGTGCTTTTTTTGGCTGCATGATGTCAGCAGATCACTTGTCAGATATTAAGCACGATATTGCTCTGCAGCTGCCCAAGTTATACACAATTAGGCTCTGCCGCTACGCAAGGCTGGGAGACGCTTGTTTGTCAAGCAAGACCAGGATTTCACTGGCGATGTGCAACACTTATGCAAGGAATTGCATGTGCGCAGGTACGACCAGTACGAGGTGTCTGTGCCCCTGCAAACCGCTGGCGACTGCCTCAAGAAGGCGAGCCCCCCCAATGTTCCCTGACAGCATTCCAATCGAAGAACACCGGCATGATGACAGCTTCTGTGAGAAGCATGAAGCCCATGAAGTCAGCACATGCCTCTCAGTCAGAACCACCCCAAATGACCCAGAGCAGGACACCCTCACAATATAAATTAAAAAGTGCTGACGGGAAAGTGCAAACACTCAGCACCGTGCCCAAGGTTGATCGGGTCTTGCTTGGATCTGGCAAGTCCAACAAGGGGGAAGAATTTGGCAGCCTTTACAGGCAGCTTGTCTGCAGACACACCTTGCCACCTGGCAGGCACAGCGTGGTGTGAACGATAATTATGAAGTGCTGCGTCTCCTGAATACTCAGTAGAGTCTGCGCGTACCCTGCATGCATGCACTCTGGTGCATGGGCCAATTGCCGAGGATTCTGTTGCCAGATCCAGATTCAAAATCGCCACTGCAGGTCGGTGACGCGGTGATCGCTGAGAACCTGGGGCCTGGATTCGCGGTGCCGCCGCTGATCCGGTTCGTGAATGGGGAGGAGGCGTACCTGGCCAACACCAATGGCGGGCCGCGCATGTTTTTCAACATCGAGGACCACCTCTCCATGTCCACCGGCGTCGACAATACCAAATTCCAGGCGCGGCTGAGCTCCCAGTTCAACTCCTGAGAATGTCTCCTTTTTCCTTTTTATTTTTTATTCCAACTGCGGTACAGGCTTCTCCTGCAGATGGAAGCTGAGAAACACTTTTTCGTGTTAGGAACTTCTTAAGACCTGCAAAGTGTTCACTGCCTTTATCATGCTCCTGTGCTGCTCTATTCATGAAAGAGAGTTTGGGACTTTAGACCCCGCTACCTGGATCTGACAAGCGCCTCAGCAGCTGTATAATTGTCAGGGCATCGTTTGATATTCAAGCCTGGTTCAGAGGATGCAGTCACTGAAGCTGAGGATTTCGGGGTCGTGGAATTGGCGCAGAGAGTGATGGGGATATTCCGGCAGGAGTGCGGCGCACGGATGCACTGGGGCAAGGCTGGCTGGCCGCGCTGGGCCGCATGCTTTGACGGCGCCAAAGAGTTCCCCGACACCTGGTGCAGCTTTGGCTGCGCTGTCAGGGTGCGTGGCCCCCTAACAATTATTATTATTATTATTACACGCTTTTCCTGCCAGAAGCAAGGTGCGCCTGCAGACAAGCTGCACTAAAGGCTGCCTTAATCCTACCCCTTGATGGACTCGCCAGCTCCAAGCAAGACCCAATCAACCGTGGGCACGGTGCTCAGTATTTATACCGCCCCCGGCCAGCCGGGGCCAACAATATATTTATTTAAAACCTGTGATGCCCAGTCATGCTACTGTTCTGGGGCCAGTGCATGCTTTGTGCCCTCCCCCGTTCTTCGGATGGCCCGTCTCTGGCTGCGCTTTCACGAACCTGTGACACCTAGTCGTGATGGTGTTGTGCTGTGTTGCATGCTGTGGTTGTCTCATCCTTGGTCATTTCCTGACTGTGGAGCTCAGTTCCTTCACACCTGCATTCAGCTCCTTCCTGGCCATAAAATGTTGTCCTCAACTTGTCTGAATATCCTGTTCCCACAAGGCAAATCCAACGCCAATGGATCACCCTGGACAGCAGTGTAAGTTGATCTGCACGTCCAAAACACAATCCAATAGCAGGTTTGAACAGAGCCTGATCAGGCGTGTGGCTGGTGCGCGCAGGAGCTGGACCCGACCGGCAAGTTCCGCTCGATGAGTGATGTGTGGACATGGAACGCCGCCGACCGGAATGGCACTACTGTCCCGCTGGATGACTGCTGCACTTCTGATGGATTCAAGGCCGAGTGCACCTGCATGCACCGGCCCCCATGCAGCGCCTGATCTGGCATCGGCTGATGCAATGTGGGCAATGCGGCAAATATCTGCATTCAAATCTGTGTCGAGGCCGAGTGCACCTGCATGCACCGGGCCCCATGCAGCGCCTGATCCGGACTGCAGCGGCTGCTCATTGTGCCAATGAGGCAATATTTGAATTCAATTTGTGTCGAGGCAGACGTGAATTCAGGATGCCTGCACCAGCCCCCATGCAGCGCGTGATCTGCTGTCAACAGCAGCTGTTGGGCATGCATGCTATGTGGGTCAAAGAGATGTCGGATTCAAATTTCAAATCTGCATTGAGTCATGAGGGCATGCAGGAAGCATTCCTTGCCCAAATGCCCTGCAATTATGCACATTTAAAGGTGAGAAAAGGAATGTAGCGGGCAGGAAGCAGCAGTGCAGGCAAATAGGACCTTTCTGTGGGACTGCAATGTGTTTCATCTCCCCACAGGAATTAATTTCAGGTATTCAAAATTGTGTTTGAATTCATGCCACAACGGGCCAGTAGCAGAGCTGCTGGAATAGAATTCCTCGGGTTGTAGCAGGCGCCTGCAGTCATGTAGGCTAAGCCCTGCCATTCCTTCTACATGCTCAAGATCAGAAAGGAAAGGATTCAATTGGTGTGATGTCTGAACCTGCCCTTGTGGTTTGGAGCTGAAATTTGTTCAGGCACGCCATTGTTGTCAGCAATTAGTCCCAGGAGTTGCATACCATAATTTATTAGCAGTTACTTGGAGCCGAAGATTGTATAGGCAAGTGAGATGTTGTTCTTTGCAGCTGCAGCACTTCGGGATGGATTATGGCCAGCATATGATCTGTTGCTGGGCCTTCTCTCATGCGGTGAGGTATTGCTGCAGTAGGTGGTCATGACTTCTTTAGATATCCGAGTCGCTTTGTGGTCAAATGACTAATGCCGCACCCCAGCATACCGTGCCATGCAGTGTATTTCCCGGAACATGCTAGCATCTTTTTAGTCAGCAATCATTCTTGTGTAGGCACTTAGGACTAGACACCAAAGGTGATCTGCAGATAGCAGCTGAGAGAGGCTCTAGAGCCGGCTGAAGCATGGGCCTCAGGCTGAACCTCAGGCTCTGATAGTCTGTACAGTGGGGGCTCACATTGGCTGACCCAGAGACTTGGCGAGCATTTTCAGTGTCTGACACTGAATGTGGGAGGTGTGTCATATTGAAAAGCCAAGCCAAGGCCAAGCACTCTAGCCGAGCTCTATGTTCTGCATGGCTGCAATCGCCCTACATAACCCTTGGATCACTGCGACTGCCCGCGCCTGAAAGGGTTCCTGAGTTCCTGTTGCTGACCAACCGTCCATCTCTTATCGCAATTGTAACTAGAAACTCCTGCCAGACTGCATGTAGATATAGATCGTTGCTGTATGCTACAGACCTGCTCGTATAATAAAAGATTTGGGAAAGGAGATGTTTCTTGGAATGTAGGAACAGTGATGGACTTTTTTTCAGCAGTTTGACGCCTTCCAGAGTCAAGCAGGAATGGAAGATGGCCTCTCGTGGATTTTCGGGATTTCTGTGGTGGTCGCTTTTGCTTTCGCCTTTGGGATCGGAGCCAACGATGTTGCAAACAGTTTCGGTACCAGCATCGGGAGTGGGGCTCTCACGATGGGCCAGGCCATTGTCATTGCGAGCATTTTTGAGGTGACAGGCGCCGTCACATTGGGAGCAGGGGTGCGTATTCTTGCAATCGCTTACTTATCAGAACCTTGGAATTGTGGTATGGGAGACAAGGAATAATCGCCTTGCTTGATCTTGTTCACGCAGTATCCTCAGCAGCACCAAATCATGAACAGTCTTGAACCTCGGGAGGGACTTCCTGCTTGATGTTCTGTCTCCCTTGTTGCATGCTGTTGTCAACAGTCTTGGTCACTGCATGCAGGTCTCAGATACCATCCTGAGGCAAATATCCAAACTAGAGGATGCTGCATGCTGGGATTGCGGCGGGTCCAGCGGCCGAATACAAGTGTTCATGCTTGGTGAGTCTCAGCACGATCCCGGCGGTCCAAGGCACACAGGCGAAACATGCCCAAAACTATTCATTTTCTCCAACAATGCCTCCCCAGCATCACTCCAGGATCCGGTCATTCTTCTTTGGCATGCCTAGACAGCTGCGTCCTGCCCAGCCAAGCTCACGGGTCATCAGTAAAATTTGAGGCACCATGAGTCATGATGCCGCCTGAACAGGAATGGCATGCGCGCTGGCGTCCGGAGCGATGTTCATGCTGGTGGCGACCTGGGCCGCGATGCCAGTGTCGACCACGCATGCCATCGTGGGAGCGGTGCTGGGAATGACTGTGGTGGGGGCGGGGGCCACCTGCGTCAAGTGGGGCTACCCGGGGCTACTGGCGATTGTCGCGTCGTGGTTTCTGTCGCCGGTGTTCGCCGGCCTTCTCTCCGGCGCAATCCTGGTCGCCATCAAACGATTTGTGCTGGAGGCAAGCCCCTCTTGTTGCGCCCTGCACAATGCACACCTGCTTGATGTCGCGTTTGTTCTTCACTGTGCTGCATACGTGTCACATTGAGCAGGGTGCCCAAAGAGGCATTCAATGATCCTGACCTGTGCATCAGCCCTGTGTGCGGCTTTGTGCTGGAGCGCAAGGGTTGACAATGAGCAGCATTTTCTGGGGCTCTGCTTGCTCTCCGTCATCTATCAGCTATCGTCATCTCACTCTACCTGCACTCCATACCAGATTTTCAGCTTGTATGCCTGACCGCTGGTGACAGGTGCGGGAGCCGGAGAAGCGCGCATTCCAGCTGCTGCCGGGGCTGTTTGGGGGGACTGTGGCGGTGGTTCTGGCGCTGGTGCTGCTCAAGGCGACGGCCACGCAGGACTGGCCGGCCTGGATGCGCGCAGTGGTGGTATTGGGAGTGGGGCTTTCAGTGGCGGGCGTGGTGCAGGCGTTTTTGGTCCCCCGCCTGCGCGAGAAGGTGCAGCGGCTGGGGCATGTTGGGGAGGTGCGTTCTTCTGCGCGCAGCTCTGGTGCCGAGAATATCCGGAAGCTGTTGTCTTCCTTGTGTTTTGCTGTGAACAGCTTGCAAGGGTGCTGTTGTCCTGGTTGTCTGGTCATGGCAAGACATGCAGATTCTCTTAGTGGACGGATCTTCTTAAAGATGGGAACGGACAGCCTAGCTTGCCATGCTCTGGGGGATACGTGAGGTCTCCAAGGCATTGATGAAGAGATGCCGATGCGCTGTCTGTGCCATCATGAGGTCAAAAGGTGTGGACAGGCAGCAATGAATGGTGCTGGCTTGTGCAGGATGCGCGTGGGGTGTGGAGGGATCCGGTGGAGGCCAAGTACATTGCCCGGGCAGGGGTGCAGCTCAGCCCTGCTCTCAGCGCTGTTCCGCCTCAGCATGTCACCGTCCTGAAAGCTCTGTACGTCCTCTCCTTACCATAAATATTGCTGCAATAATATAATATTCAATTACAAGTCCCCAAGAATGTGTGCAGACCTATGTTGCTTTCTGCGACGCAATGTATGTTGAATAAGTTTAGTTAGAGGCCAAGCATGGAAGAAAGCTCTGTGTGCAGGCCGTCAGAAGGGCCAGTATCTGGACAGGGGGGAGGAGTGAGCTCCCAGGAGGAGCATCTCTTGCTGGGGCCTTCCGTGTCTAGGAGCAGCGACGATGCCGAGAAAAGCAGTCCTGAGCCGGTGCGTGGGACAAGGGCGGCGGGGCTTCAGGGCACTGGGAAGGCCACTGTGGCTAAGAGAAAGGCCTCAACTGGTGCGATAGTCACCTTGAACATTTATTGTGCTGGCTGTGTGAGGTCCACTCTATTAAGGCAGAAGCAAATCTGAAGATAAGCAAATATCATGCTTGTGGCACCTGCATCTTTAAATGCAAGAACGGCAACGGTGTTCCCAGGGTGACTCTGCTATGGCTTTGATGTACTCGCAGTCTGCACTCATGCATCAAGTGTGTATGATATGTGTAATGCTGCTGCATCTTTTTATTTGGCAGCAATGATATGGGACTGTCATATCCCATTCCACTGAACTACGATGTATTAAGCTGTGGGCATTGATCGAGGTGTGTTGTGTTCAGATGAGGAAGATGATCCATTCTGGTTGGAGGAGGAGTCACACCCTGGGGATGAAGGGCACCAGTTCCCTGCGGCTCTGCCAGATCGGGCAAATGGGGGAAGGGCGGGTGCTCTCGAACTGAACCTGGCAGATGATCCTGAGCTTGCCAGACTCGGGGGCATCCCTCCTGCAGAGCGAGTGTTCATGTATCTTCAGGTAAGGCTCAGCCTCTCCTCAGCGCTATGTTGCAAGATCGATTGCTGCTCTGGTAGATTGTACACATGTATTGATATGTGCCATTGGTGGAGAAAGTGCCGAGACAGGGAAGGCTGGAGGGGAATTGTCGAGAGGCTGCTGCAAGGCAATTAGCCCTGTGGCCTGCATTTAGTTTGTAATTTCAAATATATGTTATTCAGGAAAACATTCTTCTTCTTTTGTTTGGCATGCAACAGAGAAGAAATACATAGATGGCTGAAGCTATTCTCCCATAGTAAGAACCAGCCATATTGTGCACAATCATCTAATATCCTGCCTGGCACATGCGCGCAGGTGCTGACTGCATGTCTGAAGAGCTATGCACATGGCGCCAATGACACAGCAAACGCGGCGGGCCCCTTTGCAGCGGTCCAAGCCCTCTACATGCAGGGGCTTGACGACTGCGGCAAAGTCTCGACCCCCATCTGGGTGCTGGTGTTCTGTGGCATGGGCATTGTGGCAGTGAGGATCTCCTTTCCTTCCCTCATGCAGCAAAACCAGAGGCTTTCCTGGACCGTTCCTGCTTCAAACGACCTTGCACTTTCTGCCCATAGTCCGGCTCACAAGTCTTCCATTGTGACATCCTGTGGTGATACTACCTTGCAGTTTCTTTCCCATAGTCCGGCTCACAAGTCTTCCATTGTGACATCCTGTGGTGATAGCTCAGAAATTCGCCTGACTGTCTCCACGGCGGGTGATACAGATTATCCTTCATGCATCCCCTCGTTTTGTCAGTCAGACCTGAAGGGAATAAAGGGTCTTTTATTTCCCCCTGTGTTGCAGGGGTTGGGAGTGCTGGGGCACAGGGTGATGGAGACGGTGGGCAGGGATATAACGGACATCAACTTCTCACGCGGCTTCGCCATCGAGCTCGGCTCCACCTTGAGCGTGGTTCTGGCCTCTGTAGCAGGCAAGCCCATCTGACGACCTGCACACGTGCAACATTGAGTCAATGGAAGGTTGCACTCGAAAGAGGTGCACGATACATTGTCACGCCCATTTGGCATCATTTTGTATGAATTCCCCTGCAATGGAAAGGGCGAAAGCGGGGGAACTTCGGCCAAGCTGCAATTGGCATGGATGCAAGCTCTTAGCAGGAGCTGACAGAAGCTGAGCTGGCGGCCGGCGCGGACGAGTTGCCTGAAGAGGCCGCGCTGGCATTCGATGCATCATGAAGATGACCTTTCTCTTTCCCACATGCACACGGAGCATGAGTGTGCAAACTCTGCATGAGGGCCCCGGGCCATAATGAGTGAGAGAGGGTCCATGTCTTGTGTGCAGGCATGCCGGTCAGCAGCACGCACTGCCAGATAGGCTCCATAGTGGCGGTGGGCATGATTGAGAGCGGCCCCAAGAGCGTGCAGTGGAGCGTGCTCAGCAAAATAGTGGTGGCCTGGGTTGTCACTGTGCCCTTGGCAGCGGCCGTTGCTGCCATGCTGCTGGCTGCTCTGCGACCCATTCTGTCGCTGTAGCCTGCATATTCGCATTTACATCCAGACCTACTTGTAAATATAGCCAGCTTCTGAATCATACATCATGTAAAGTATGTACATGCACGATGATGACCGCAAGTCTCTAGACAATAAGTGACTTCACAGTTGTGGCTGCAGTATTCATATGGAGGTTTGGCATGCCACCTTCTATGGGGATCAACATAATTCGATCATGATGATCATGAGTGAACGGCTTATATGCATGCTCGGCTGCATGCGGGCTGCACGCCGCGCGTGCTATCAAAGTTGTTGCAAAAGATTTGGTGTAAAGCGTTTGTACCAGGAATGTGGTTGGTACAGTGGAAGGATCAAAAGTTTCACATTTCAGGGTTACAGAAGTCAGAAACCTCCTGACGTCATGCCATCGAGGTGGGCTGCGGCCCGCGGTTTTGGTAGCTCGTAAAAAGATGGAATCCTTCGTTGCAAGAAGAAATCCAACCGACAGCTAACAGCATTCGATTGAAGGCAGGGAGAACCTTTCAGAGCACGAGCTCAAGCTGGGGGTGGTGGTACTGTTGTTGGCAAGGAGAAGAAGGTGCAGTCTCATACGAAGCCCTCAACCCCACGCGTCGATTTACCCCAGCGGCTGAAAGAGGTGAACACCAATGGGTTACTAGGTCTGTTTTGTAGTTCGTCGATCCATCTGGAACTCTCAGACGCGTCTGCCGGACCGGGGGCGCATTTTAGGGGTTTGCTCCCCACCTTCTGGTCAAGTGGCTTCGCATCTCTCCAGGGCCCAACAGCCGGAATGACATGTGCAGTGTCTGTGTAGGTAGTCGCATCCAAGAGGTCAGACAAGATTGCCAGGTATGAGCGAGGCTACTCTTGCCCACCTCCCGGTGGCAGACGGCCCAGAGGCCAACGACGCCAAGCAAGGATCATCACCAAGGTTTGTACACACGAGCGGTGTCCAGGCGATGCTACAAAAGATAGTGCCTTTGCGTATCATGTTCTTGCACCTCGCAGCCACTGCAGGCAAATGCCGAGCAGTGCTTTGTGCCTCTCTACACCTGGAAAGGAGCTGGAAGACGAAGTGATGGAGATGTCCTGTTTCGCGCCAAGTGTAGAGTACTCGTCTAGAGTTACGACAGTCGATAGCGGAGCCAATGCATAGTATTCTGGTGGAATCCCTTGGGACAGTGTGATTGCCCCAGTTAACGCCGCACATATTGGGAGTATTACCTAGCATCTGCGCAAAGAAGCCTTCTTGGGCTGCACGGCTTCAGAGCCGCCTGTATGCTGCATAGGGTGCCCCCAGTGAGCCCCACGAGCTCCTCTGGCTTGCCCCAGCGCAGCCGCTCTTCAACAGGCGGCGGTGGTTCGGGCAGATGCGGGTCCGGCAAGAAGAAGAGACGGCACCCTGTTGCCAAAGTGAAGGGCAACTGGCTGGCAGACGAGGACGACAGACTCAAACAGTAAGTCTTTTGCTTCTTTACAGTGGTGAAAGTAGAGTATGATGTGGGTAGCTGGCACTCCCAACCTGTGCTCAGCTTCCAACGAGGTAGAGGGGCCATGGCAGTGTGCAAACGGTTTGCAATGCAGCAAATGTGATAACCTTGTGCTTAAGACGCAGCAACGATTTTGGAAGAAGGTTAACATTGAAGTGTGTGGCATCCGCACATTCTCGCAAAGGCCCTGACGGCATCCATGTGTACAAGGATATTTAACAGTCTCTTGTGTTTGATGCTGCATGGATGCCGTGATCAAGAGAAACGTAGCCATTTGCCTCCATGTGGTGTCGGGTTGCAAAGGAGCTTAGAAAGGGAGCAACGTCTGTTTCAGATGTCGCCATCAGACGGTGATATTTGCGTGCTGTGTTCACAGGCTCGTTAAGACAGAAGGAGAGGGCCAATGGAGCGCAATTGCACGCCACTTTCCCGGCCGAATCGGAAAGCAGTGCCGGGAGAGGTGGCACAACCAGCTGCGCCCCGATATCAAGAGGGAGGCCTGGACAGACGAAGAAGAAACAATCCTGATTGAAGCCCACAGACGGGTTGGCAACAAGTACGCTTCTTTACACCTCATTCCCTTCTTTCACACGTATCGCCTATCCACGTACTTTGATCTTCGATGAAAAGGCTGGTTTGAAAAGGTAGAGTGCCACTGCCTGCAGGTGGGCGGACATTGCCAAGGTCATCACAGGCCGCACAGAAAATGCCGTCAAGAACCACTGGAATGCCACTCTCCGCCGCAGGGACAGTGACCAGGCATGCTCTTCCACTGTCTCAAGTCACCCCTCCATCTCAAAGAGACACCTGCTCTCTATATGACACTTGTACTGGGCTGTGAAAGCCGTTGCGCGGGCTTTTTGTTGCGTGCGGGTAAAGAATCCATTGCGCTTGGATGGACATATCAGAGCATCTTCAGTTGGCACACTACTGGTTGACAGGCTGTGGGAAATCTGCTCAGCCCTGAGTGTGCTGGAATGGTACAATCTCTGCCAATTCTCTCAGTTTAGGAATGCAGAAGTCCGTGCCTGAATTTGCAGGGGGACACGACCAAGCTGAAGGAGTACATGAAGACTCTGAACCTGCTGCCCCACAAGCGCAAGCGCAAGGATGCTATGCTTGTGAAGAGCCTTATGCGCAGCCCCCGCTTGTCCCCCAGATCATGCCTCACAGGTGCGGCCCCTCTCCACTCCACCTGCAGTTCCGTCAGATGCCGCAACCTCAGCAGATAAAGTGGTCCATAAGATGTGCAAAATCACACGTAGCTGCGGACATGCAGCTCTGCGCTCTGGCTCCGATCAGCACGCCAATCCCTCTTTAAGCAGTGATCGGGCCTCTCCTTTTCGCGCAGTGCGGCTCACACACGCTGTGAAGCCGTCATTGCACTCCGCAGGGTCGCCTGCCTATGCACCTCAAAACGACCCCAGCCAAGGGGAAATAATTGGCCATGAGTGCATGGTCAGCCGCACCAGTGGTCACGCACAGATCTACGCTGAGCAGACCATAGATGCCTGCAATACAATTTGCATGCATGCGAACTGATCAATTTGGGTGCAGGGCGCGCGTGTGCGTCGGCTGTGCCGACCCCCTGCAGCCACGGCGGCAAGCGGCCCAAGCTGAGCGTGAGCGTAGGGGACACCGCTGCAGACGCGGCCAATTACGTCCTCAGCTCTAATTCACCCAGCGGCGGCATGTCCACCCGAGGCCGCACCGCAGCGCTCTCCTGCCAGGCACGCCATCTGTCCTGCCAGTTTAGGCCACATGCTGTGTCATCAGTTAAGTCAAGGTGTTTTTCCATGCTTGGTGGAGTCAGTTGCACTTGTCAAGCATGCAGTGATGGGCTTGTACAAAGGGCATACTTGTCTCGGTGAGTCTGAGCGGCCCAGCACCAACACAATGGCTAGTATCAGCGGCTAAGTAATACTCTTTTGGTGGGCCACTCCCTGTCTAGCAATATCAGCATATTGTGCCTCCTTTGCGCGCGCGGGCGCCTGACACCTGGTCATTGTCGATCAACCTCCCAAAATGCTGGGAGCATGTCCGCAGTGTTTCAGAACAGAGCCTGTTGTAAGATTCTCTGTGAGTCAGATGTACTGCATCAAGGAGATCTTTTCTTTATGAGTCAGCCCAAATGGTCTCTGGAGAACCTGAACATTTCCGGGGCGTGGCTGCAGGGCACATCGCAGGGGCTGCTGCTCCCGCGGCGCAGCCGCCGCAGCACAGCCATGGACAGCGGCCTGAGCGAGTCCAGCCACTTCCGCAAGGGGGTATCACCGGTGCTGCTTTCTGCAGCATCGCTGGCGGCCACCGAGGGTGAAGAACACTTATCACCCTGCTGTGGGCCCAGCGCCAAGTTGGGCGCGATACTGGGGGGCGCGTCCCCCCCTCGGCGGCTACCGCCGCGGCTGGAGATCCCCAATGGCGCCCACGACGACCCCCAGGTGCGCGCGCGTTCCCTCCCTGCATTACCAATCTTTGTTGATTAGTAACACATTAGTGATCATCTGCTGGCCACAGACCAGCGGAGATTTTGGCAGAGCAGCGAAGGGACAGAGGTCTTGATGTCCGTTCAGCTGCAAGTGGAGGACACGGGGTGCTTGGTCATGCTTCAAGACATGCAAGATTTACTGCTCTGCACTCTGTCCTGGCTGCTTGAGCTTTTCTTCTAGGGCAGCAGGCTGCAGGGGCCGCCCAGCAAGATGTGGCCAGTTCAAAGCATGTCTGCGTGCGACTTGAGCGTGATGTGGTTTTGAATCTGATCTCATTTTTGAAGTCAAATTCAAGTCGAGTGAAATGTGAATGTTTGGTGTTGGCAGGCGCTTTCTGATAGGAGGACGTCTGCGAGCCTGTGCCTGCAGTGGGTTAAGCAGGAGGATGACGAGGTGCTGGAAAATGCACTCAACGCCCTCAAATCGACCCAGGGCCACACCGGCAAGGCGTGTTCCCTCCTCAATTTTCCTGCACCGCAACCTTTTGAAGGAAAGCACGAGCTCTACATTCACTTCTTTCCGACACAGGCTGAAATCAAGCTCACCCTTTGAAGAACATATGCTCTCTTCCTGTTCCTGAAAATCTGAAACATGGAATTTCTTGAAAATCTGCCTTGCGTACACTTCATTTTTTTGCCTCGCACAGCTGCCGCAAGTGCAGACTGCATGACTTTGATCAGCTGAAGGTGGTTTGCCAACCACGGAAGGACTCATTGTTGCTGACAAGGTGTGTGGCTTGGCATGCTTGTGCACAGACTCCGGACAGCAGCCGGGTGCCACTGTTTGACTGCATGAGCGCTCTCAGCATCAGCCCCTTCGAGACCAACTCCCTGCCCAACCTCTTCAGATCCGCCGGCACCAAGTCCTTCACCAAAGAGGGTAATTATTCCCACTCTGCCTGCATTGCACGAGCACACCGTCATTGCTCAAGACGTGCCATCAACAAGCGGGATCCCAAGAGCCTCTCACCACCGGCTACAACCACTACGCACCTTTTTTGGGGGGTCATTCCTTCACAAGATCAGTTATCAGAACACCTGTATTCTGCCAAGAGAGGCAATGATAGGCCACAGACATGACTGCAGGTACAGGCAAGTGCGGGACCTAGATTGGTTGGCAATGCATGAGCAAGGCACAACTGACCGACTGTTGCCTCATAAATTATTATTATTACACGCTTTTCCTGCCAAAAGGCAGGGTACGTCCTGCAGACAAGCTGCAGTTAAAGGCTGCCACAATCCTACTACTTTTTGGACTCGCCAGATCCAAGCAAGACCCAATCAACCGTGGGCACGGTGCTCAGT